>ULPS01059658.1_pt1 | contig 39099 bp, 38 predicted proteins | sample 1953711 | NCBI WGS metagenome assembly ULPS01 (sample SAMEA4835635, study PRJEB28245) | human gut metagenome | biome: gut microbiome; material: fecal sample | place: Denmark | collected 2008 | reverse complement strand
TTAAATTGCCTTTTTGGACAAGATAATTTGCCCCCGAACATATAGGGAGTTTTTGTAGAGAAAAATAATAAAGGGCAATGTACAACCACTAAAAAGCGAATGGTGGGACGTGCAGGACTTGAACCCGCGACAACCCGGTTATGAGCCGGAAGTTCTAACCAACTGAACTAACGTCCCTCAAGCAGTAGCCGTAATCCCTTATATAGTTATAAATAATTATAACATGGTTTGTCAAGTCATTTGAGTAATATGCAAAATAAATGATGTTTCTTTTTCGACGACGTTTTCTTGCCTCTATTATCTTTTTTGTGGTAATCTGAGGAAAGCGTAAATATCGCTTATACATTTAATAGAGGTGATAGAAAAATGCCAAGAGGCAAAAAGAACCAAGTAAGCCTTTCTGAGCAGATTGCAGCACTGGAGGCTGACATCAAGGAAAAGAAAGAGCTTCTGAAAAAGCTGAAAGCTCAGAAAGATGAGGAGGACAAAACAAGACTCATCGAAGCAATTGATGCCAGCGGCAAGTCCATTGACGATGTCATTGCCATGCTCCAATCCGCCGGGACAGAAAACGAATAAAAAAGGCCCCACAGCCACCGCCAACGCCAAAAGGCGAAGGTGATGACTGCGGGGCTTTTGCTTTGTAGGGTTAGAACAGGACGGTCTGTCCGGTCTGCTCCCGTTTGATTTCCAGAAGCTTTTCGGTTACATCAGCCAACATGAGCACATCGTTCTGAGCACGGTGAGCATCACGCTTCTGGATGTCGAAATACGACACCAGGCTGGCGAGCGAATAGCTCTTCAATCCAGGCAGAACTTCTTTGGCCAAAACCATAGAATCTTCCTGCTGATTGTTGATGTAAATACCAGTGGACTCCCCTGCTGCCTCGATAAACTTGGAGTCGAAGCGTTTGCCGTTGTGGGCAATCAAGCAATCGGTGCCAACATAGGCCCGAAAAGCAGACATGGCCTGATGGAGACTCACTCCAAACATGTCCAGCACCTCATTTGTGATACCGGTCAGTTCCTGCACTTCTACAGAAATCGGAACACCAGATTTGATGAACACGTTGAAGAGATTGTTGGATTTCTTGCCGTCCACTACACGGATGGCACTGATTTGGGTGATGACGTCATTTTTGGAACTGAACCCAGTCGTTTCAATGTCATACACCACGTATCTGTCTTGGAAGAACATGTACGGTCCCCTTTCCTTTTGTTTTACAGGTATATCAGGCCTCTGGCTCGTATTCCTCCAAAAAGTAAGGAACCGCCTGTTCAGCGTAAGCCTTGACCATCATAGGGCCGTTATGACCTTCATTGACATTCCCGTTGAATCGTACAGCAGAGACATCCACACTTTTCGTGACACCCATCATCTTGTAGACGATAGCGCCACTCCGCATGGTTTCCGCCTCTCGCTTCTTATACCGGCTGCCATCGCATTTGCGACAACCGTTCAAGAGAGTCCACAGGCTGGACTCATTCTGACGGATAACTACCCCGTCTTTTACGCGGCGAAGACGCCACATAATATCAACCCCTTTCAGATAATCGTCTTCCGAATCAGATTACACATCCGCTTCGGCATAGTTTCCAAGTCTCCAATATTCAGGAAGTTATCCTTCCCGAATTCGCATTCGATTCGGAGTCTATCGCTGCCGACTCCAGCGGCAATGATATTTACTCCCTTTCGAGTAGCTGCACGAATCAGGCTCTTAATCAATGCACTCTTTCCATCGTTACCGCATCCATCGGTAAGGACCAGAATCATTTTGTATTCCTCCGGGGAGTCGTACAAATCTTTCAGAGCATAGTCAAGAGCCGTATAGGTGGGAGTGTTACCACTAGGTGCGATACCAACGAGCCGGAACCGGTCAAAATTGGAACGTCCAATCTTCTCCGGTTCAACGAACAAGTCGATTTCCACTCCCCTGTTCTCCGTGTATCCGATGATGCGGTTCTCGATTTCAAGAGAACGACAAAAATCTTCGATGGCGATACACGTCTTGATGAAAGCAACGTTTGTGCTGCCGGAAGTGGATGTGGATTCGTCTACAAGGATATCGACCCTCATCTTCGGAGAACCGGTAGGAAGGTTGCGCTTGCAGAAATAACGACCGCTCTTGTTTACGACTTTGCCGGCTTCAAACCGTTGTCCCATAATGAGATTCCGATTCGTGCTGCCGGTACGCCGGTCAGCAAAGAGCTGAAGGACGTCTTTCTGAAGCCGCCGGGAAACAGGGAGAACTTCATGCGCGTACTGCCAGTATCTCTGGACCATGGCGTCGTTCACGCTGATGGGCCGATTGAGAGTGAGCTTGCAGTCAGTTCTCATTTTCCGCAGCCGTTCCCGTTCAAGGCTTTCTTCAACCCGATTCTGGGCAACCTGGTCTTTGAGGCTTTCGATGAGCTTTTCCATCTGCTCACCAGCCAGGTCCTGGTCGGGTTTGCTGCCGCTGTTGCTTTCCTCATCAGGAATTGTGCCTTGGTTGCCAACCCCGAAGGGAGAAAGAATAGAATGCGTGCCCAGGTCATCCTTTTGACTGTATTCGTGGTTGCCTACCCCGTTGTTGATGTTATCAAGAACGGAGTTTACGACATTGCTGTCGATATTCCCGAGGTCTTCGTTTGGAAGATTGCTCTTCCAACCGTCCCCGGAAGCACCACTGGCATCTGCACCACTAGCACTGCTCTGGCTACCATTCTGAGGCATGCTGTTCCCGGAAGCGTTTCCTTCGGAGCTGCCATTGGACTGTGCGCCTTGGCCTGCATTCTGGCCTTGGCCAGATGCACCGGACGATGCGTTCTGGTCTTCGCCTTCTCCCTGCGCTTTGCCGGAACCATTCGACGAGGAATCCTGCCCTCCACCCTGGGTATTACCAGATGCGCTGGACGAATCCTGACCCTCGCCGTCTTCAGTGCTTCCACTTCCGGCACCCTGCTGCTCACCGCTTTGGTTGTCGGAAGATTGGGCGTCTGAAGAATCGCCAGAACCATTGGAGCCATTGGAAGGTTGGCCGGAACTTTCTCCTTGACCACTACCCTTTTGTCCTTGGTTCTGTCCTTGCTGCTGTTGCTGAAGCTGCTTGGCAGCATCATCAATGTCTTTCTTCAGGGCTTCGGCAAGAATCATCATCAGGTCATTGGCTGCCTGATATCGGAGTTCGGGAGTCCGTTCCCGCCGGGCCTTGTCAACGATGGGATACACCTTTTCGAGAACATCCATATAGGGGCCGGTGTATCCGCCGAGCTTCTTCTGATGGCATACAGAATACGACAGGATTTCGTTGCGAAGGGCAACGTACAGAGAGCTGTTTTTGCCCTTTATCGCCTCCGCAAAACTGGGACCCTGGTCGTAGAGCATGTCTGCCGCATAGTCGAGACTGGCCGCAACGGTTCCGGGAAACTCCATACGGAGTTCCATTTCGATGTAACCGTCTTCCAGACAATTCTGGATATCCTTCGCCTGACTGACGATGAAATTCCGATACCGGCTATTCGACATCATCCATTTCAGCGTCGAATGAGTATAGCCTTTCGGATTTTTGGGCCATAACTGACCGGCCTGCATTAAAGTCAGCCATTTCCGGAAAGCGACAAAGTCCGTGAAAATGACATGCCCGCATTCATGAGCGAGCGTGGCATAGGCCTCCAGAACTTTGTCCCGGAAATTGCTCGACGATGCCGAACACAGACCCGGCGGGTTAATCGTGATTATGGTGTTGTCGGTCCATCCTGCGGGGCCTTTCGGCATCCAGATTACCCGAACTCGTTTCTGAGCACGGGAATTGATGTCTTCATCCGAGACCTTGAATCCTTGGCCGCGAAGGTACTCACCCGTGCCGGTAATGATGTTGTGACTGGTGTCACTCATGTACCGGGAAAATTCCGGGGAGCTGAAAACATCCTGCTCAGACAGAGACTCTTTCATCTTGTTGACCAGAGAGTTGAATCGCTGGCCATACTCGGTTTGTTTCTTCAATGGTTTGCATCCTCCTTTTCATCGGCCTTCTCCAGCTGCACCGCGTAACGGTAGGTAGCATAGAAAATGCCGAAAATGATGAGCAGCGGTACGATGTACTGGATGTTGCCCTCGCTGATGGAAACAATCATCAGCATGGCGGCAAGGCCCATGGCAACATACAGGAACATAATGGTCTGCTGAACCATCCAAACGAGAATGTCGACGACAGTGTACTGTTTTTTGGTGAATTTCATAATGTTTCTCCTCTCTTGTTCATGGAATAAAAAAAGACGCCATGAGAAAATTCATGGCGTCTTACGAAAATGGCACTCGTGAGAACTTGATGCAAAACTCCTACATTCAAGCAATTCACGAATTAACAACTATAAGTGTATCTACTTTTGTTAGAACAGCAAGGGCGGAAACCCAATTTGGATTTCCGCCCTCTGTTTTTTAGTCTGCGAACTTCTGCCGGACAATGTCCTGGATATTCTGGATACCATCATCATCCTGCGTGGCAGAAGGAACGATGGTCCATTCAGCGGACTTGCGGATGGAACCGACCATGTTGGCCGCATTCACCCAGTCGGCAACTTCACAGATACCGATGTCACCTTCCGTCAAATCCAGCTCGTCGCAGCGAGCTTTGATTTGGGCGGCGACGGTAATCATCTCCTTCATCAGCTTCTCAGTCACATAGTCGTTCTTGTCATCATAACCGACCATCTCTTTGAGGCGGCTCAGCGTCTCATCGGCGTTCGGGTTCTTGACAATCGCCTTGAACTGGAAGCGGCGCAGGAAGGATTGGTTGACAGCTCGGCAACCCTGATAATTCAGGTTGGTGGTTGCAACGATGATGCAATCGGGATGCCGCTGTACAACTTCGCCATTCGGCAAGAAAATACTGCCGGGAGCATCCAGCAAAGAGTTCAGACCAGGCAGGACACCTGCCTGAACAATCGTGGTCGGCTCCTGAATCTCAACGACCCAACCGTTGCGGACCGCCTTGACGAGAGGGCTTTCCACATACATGAACTGCCCATCATTGCTCGTATTGGAGCCGTGGGAGAGCAAGAAGGAAACATATTCACCAATGGTGACATCCTTCTTCTCGCCGGTGGACATCTGGTAAGCCTTGGACATGCATTTCTCGCAGGTGACATTCTCGGCCCGTTCGCCAGTCATGGAGAACCAGGCTTCGTCCGGGTCATAAATCATCTCGTCGATGGTCGGAATGCCATCCGCCGGGGATGCCTTGACGTGCTTTTCATCCGCCAGGTTCTTATCGGCGGGCATACACTGAACCAGAAGGTCCATGATGGTCGTGTCTGCATTGCAGTTAAACGACACATACGGCAGATTCAGACCTGCGGCAATGTGTTTGGCCATCGTAGACTTGCCGGTACCGGTAGGACCGTACAGAAGTACGTTCCGAATATGCCGGGCTTTCTTCGTGGATTCGCAGATGGCCTGACAGATGGTTCTGGTAAGACTGCTCGGCGTCTCGTTTTCGGGAATCTGAGGTACAAGAACCTCTTCTTCTTTGGTCAGAGTATGGCCGAACACATACTTGCCGGCAAACTCTCCTTTGTCCACGGGGACATTGCTCGCCGAATTGTCTTCCATATCGGTCCGGAGAATAAAATGTCCCCACGTCCGAGTGGGAATATACTCCTGACGGATGAATTTTGCGGACTCGACATCGGCGACAGACACATCTTCCGACGCCGGAACCGTAGCCTTCTTGTTTCGGCCTTCCTTCATGAGGTAGTATGCCGCATCCGCAGCAATGACCGAATCGCGCTTCAAAGAACCAAGCAGTTCCTCAATCTCCTCCTGAGGAAGAGTATGATAGCCCTGGGCGAACTTTCTGTACAGTGCCACAAACCGGCTGAACACTTGGTTGAACTCGGAATCTTCCATCAAGGAAGGAAACAGAGCCAAAAAGTATACGTCCGCCGTTACCTTCTGCTTGTCATAGGAAACAGTAAACGACCCACTCTTCTTGTTGTAGATGCAGGCGACACGGTTCTCTTTGGTGACGCTGGAACAGGAGCTTCGGGGCATACCATCAATGGTAGAACTCTCACGAAGCAGGGTCTCACAACAAGAATACTTGTCGTTCATGCCAAAGGCATTGAAGCTGTCATTGCCTTTCACGATGGCATCGGCAGCCCGGATGAGTGCAGTGGCAAAGCTTCTGGTGAGTTTGCCGCCGCTGGCGCCAATATGTTTCTGGCTTTTCGCGATTTTGCCGGACGAATCGGTATATTTGCCCGTATACAGGTCCGTGTCAATCAACCAGTTGAAGTCATTCAGAAACTCATTCTCGTAGTTGGGCCGCGAAAAAAAGTGCCAAAAAAGGTTTCCCATCTTCTTTTTCCCCTTTACAAATAGATTTTCCTGTAGAGTTATTTTCTGACAATGACCAGGGACTTTTCAGCATCCATGGTCATGCGCCAATACCCTCCGTCATCATTGAAGATTTCGCAAAGGTATTTCTTGTCTACCTCCTGCGGGATGGTATCAAGAAAGTTCTCGATATAAATAGAATCGACGTTTTTCGCCGCTGCCAATTCCGTGACCCAGGTTTGAATCGTGGGCCATTCCTCGTTGTACCACATCTCTGTCTTCTCTCTGGAAGACTGAGAAGGGATGATACGCGGGGTCTGAGTATTGGTATTCGTCCCCCGCTGAGAATCCTCTTTTTTGAAGAATCCGAACAAGTGCATCACCTCATTTCTCAAATAAAAAGAGGAAGCAGCGAATATGCTGCTTCCTCATGCATCCCGGATGGCTCAGAAATCAGAAGGGCAAATCCTCCGATTCGGGGACATCCTCGAAATCGTCAGTTCCCGACGCCTGCTGCGCGGGAGCCTGGTTGTAGGTCGGCGCGGCAGCCTGACTCTGTGCAGGTGCCTGAGCCGGCGCAGCCTGACCCTGAGCGCCCGTATTGGGACGCGGGGGCAGCTGGGCCTGATGCGCGGTGATTTCCACAGAGACACGGTTGTTGCCGGCCTTGTCCGTGTACTGGCGAGTCCGCAGCGAACCAACGATGGTGAGGTAGGAACCTTTGCGGGCGTACTTGGCCAGATATTCGGCCACGTTGTCCCAGACGTTCACGGTGAAGAATTCTGCTTTGCGCTGACCGTTCGCATCTTTGCCGGCGTCGTTGGCAAACCGGAAAGAAGCGACCTTCTTGCCGTTCGTAGTCTGACGAAGTTCGATATCATTGACCATACGGCCATCCATAATAACAGTGTTCAATGCCATGTTTTTTCCTCCTGCCTTTCGGCGTATTCTTAGAAATTCGCAAGGATGCACGTTGCAACCTTAAAATCCATGAATTTCTAAGCACAATCATAATTACTTTTGTTAGAATGAAAAGCGATTTTTCAAAGTTTACAAATAACGCAGCCTTGATTATTCAACTCGTCAATGGTCGCAAGGCATACCTTTGTCATGCATTCATCGCCATCATTCACGATGTACTTGATTTTTCCCATCTTTCCATCATCAATCTGTTCACGTACCTTATTCCAGTCCAGAATAATGGCAGAATTGTTGGCTGCATTGTAGTATACGATGTAATCAGCTGAACAGGTGAAATACCATCCGTCCTCTTTACGCCCGTTTCTCTTTGTGTGTTCGATTTCAAAGAACACGTTTTGGGAACGCTCAATCGTAGAATCGGCCCGGAACGTGAAAAGGAGCATCTTCCCTTTCGGAAGCGATACATCCGACTGGCTGTCCACAAGTGCCTTGTAGGTGATGTTCTGCATCGCCATATCCCGCTGCCTTGATACATCGACAACTTCAATGCCGTGTTCAAGTGCAAGACTCCGGAAGGAAATCTTTCCACTCTGATGCTTTCGATACGTTCTGACATGGTTATCCATTTGAATGCACCCCATTTCACTTCTCTGTACATGAAAAAAGCCGTTGCAGTTGTCTGCAACGGCTTTAGCCGCAGCCACTTTCACCACTCGGCTAAAGGATTGTCCGGAACGGACGTGGCTTGAATTATCCCCGGTGTAATTTGATTATGAAGCGGCGCAGGCAAAAAAAGGAAGCATAACGCCCAAAAAAATCCTGCGCCAATAGGGCCAGGGGTATAATTCTTCGTGGAAGATTATTGAAAGGTGGCCCTACTGGAGCGAACAGAGAGACTCGAACTCTCGGCACAGGGCTTAGAAGACCCTTGCTCTATCCAACTGAGCTATGTACGCATTTCTCTTGACCACACTATAATTATATCACAATATATTATACTTGTAAACACTTAAAACGAAAAACTTCCTTAGGATGATTTGCTATGATTTGTGTCCGTATGGCAAAAATAGAACGATAAAACAACATATTTTCGCTTTTCTTCGCTTGCTCGGTGGGGCCGCAGTGCGTTATAAACAAAAATGCAAGCCCGCCGGGATAGTCGAACGGGCTTGCATTCGCCGATGCTTATTCGCCGGCCGTTTTTTCTTCCGCCTGGGTGGCAGACTGCGTATCCGCATTTTCGGTTGCTTCTTCAGCATCCGGCTGTGTGGATGGTGCTGCGTCTTCGTGCTCGGTACTGGAGTCAGTATCCGTCTGTGACGAATTACTGGTTGAGTCAGGGCGAGTAGAATCATTCGCGGGAGCATCGCTGTTCATATGGGCTGAGATTTTTGATTTCAGGTCGTCATAGGTGTAACCATCCTGAGGAACACCCTTGTACTTGTCTTTGGAAAGACCGAGAATCAGGAGAAAGATGGGCGACAAAAGAGCCAGACCAATGGTGAATGGAATTCCTTTCCCGAATGATTTCGCCAATTTGTAAGCCGTCACGATTTTCAGCACGGCCCCAACGAGCAAGCACAAAGAACCGATAATCGGCCAATCCAAGGCTCCAATAACTACAAGGCCTACATAAATCAGACCAAGAACACCGTTTCCCCAAGTAATCTCATAGAGAACGTATGAGGTGTAAACGGGAATGATGGCGGCCCAGCCTTCCTTACCAGCCTTTTTGTAGACGAGCCAACCGCCAACGATGCCGGCGGCTAAAAACGCCAGAACAATGACGAGATAAATCAATAAGCCGGATACATAAGTGCCGAGGATGAACGGGTAATACATATAATCCCTCCTTCCTTTTGTGAGATACTTTTTACCTTACCTACTTTTGTTAGAAAAACAATAAGGGACGGCTATGAACCGTCCCTTATTCAGTGTTATGAAGAGACTGGCAGGAATCGAACCCACTCCCAAAATCCTGTGGACAGATTTCGAGACGCCCTTACAGCCTCATTAAAATGCCGGATAAAACCGAACTTCCCCGGCGGTCGGAATGACCAAGTTTTCTGCTATTACTTCAGAAATGATATTATTCAAAGAGTTTATTAACGCTTACAGTATACCGAGAACGCTAATAAAAAACTCAATAAGCAATAACACTTACACACCAGATTACAATGACTTCCTAACCGGCAAGCCAATATAGATAATGGCATTCATAATGTACACAGAAACCTGTGCGTGAAGCAAAAAGCACGGACAACGCTGTTAATTTTCAGAGTCGTCGGTCTTAATCGCAACAACATCCTCGGACAGTTCGACTTCGATGATGGAGTCGAGATTCTGCTTGTCCAAGGCGAGCTGAATCTGTGTCAGCTCTGCGTCCACCTTCTCGTATGCATTCCGGACTTCGCGGTCATCATAATTCCGGTAAACAAACTCCGGCTTACCGTTGCCGAAGGTAAGATTCTGCCGCGTGACAGGCTGAACCCGCATCATGCCGGCCAGCTTCTCCTTCTGTTCCGAAAGCATCTTCATGCGTACAAGAGCGCAGTCGATGGTATAGCCCAGGTCAGGCAAAACAGCAGTGACATTGAACTGGTTGATGGCGTGCTTCAACGTCATGATATCCCGGCGCAGCCGTTCCAGCTGTTCCTGAGTGAATGCAAAGTTATATGCCTTGCGAAGCTGGGTCACATCCTCTTCTGCAAAAGCTCGAGTCGTGGACGTTTCCCTCTCATGGATGAGGATGTCCTTGATTTCTGCGTTCTTCTGCTTAATCAACTTACTTGCGTAAGCAGGAGACATAGACACTTTCTTCATATAATATTACCTCTCTGCTTTATGGTGTGAACTCGTTGGTGGGACGTGCAGGAATCGAACCTGCGATAATCCGGTTATGAGCCGGAAGTTCTAACCGCTGAACTAACGCCCCATGAAAATCCGGCACTTTTGGTGCCGGATGCTGCTGTACGTAAATCAGGATTCCTTGGCTCCGGCTTCAGCCTTCATGGAGGCAAGCTCATCCTCAACAGAACTGTTTGCGCCGACCCCCATCTGGGTCTTCAGTGCGGCAAGTTCGGCGTCAATATCCGAACCGCTGGTGCCATATTTCTCTGCCAGAGCTTCTGCCTCACTGGTGGGTTCCGCCGCCAATTCCATAGATGCCGTAGAGGCATCGAGTTCCTGACGGATGCGGTCTTCCATTGCATTGAACTTGGCCAAACCGCTGCCGTAATCCTTGTCGGTCATCTTGGCAACGGTTTTCTGAGCGTCTGCCACAGCAGACATACTCTGAACATTTTTCAGACGGTTCTGCAAAGTGGCCACGTCATTGTTCAACTTGCTGTACAGAGCGCGCATCTTGTCAGCATTGGCCTTCGCGGCGTCATAAGCCGCTTGTGCAGCTTCGGCAACCTGGGCGGCCTTGTTCTTTTCAGCCAGAAAAACGCGGGCGTCGTTATCGTTCCCGGCAGTCACAGCCTTCTGGGCAAGGCCGAGGTACTTGGTGACCTGGGCATTTGCCTCATCCAGATTGCGCTTGCACCGCTTTTCGTCAGCCAAAACGGAAGAGGTATTGCGCTTGACCTCTGCGAGGTCGTCCATCGCCTGCCGCAGGTACTGTTTGGCCATTTTCTCGGGATTTTCCGCCTTGTCCAACATATCATTGATGTTTGCAGACATCACATCTGCAATCCGTTGAAAAACTCCCATTGTCTTTCTCCTTTTCTTGACTGTGACGATGATTACTTGTATTTATCTTCCAAGTCTTTAAGTCCCGGACTGGCTTCAACCTGGTCAGACAAATCCGTATTCAGAATTCTTTCCATACGGTCAGCTTCTTCCTTCTTGTGCTTCAAAACATTGGAAACAACAACGGCGATAATAAACAAAGCAACGACACCGCAGAAACAGATTCCGATGATGAATACCGGGTTGGTCGTCTTATCCATGATTCGGTCGGCCGTAGACTCGAACACATCCGAAAAGAATTCTTCGGAACTCAGCGACGAATCATAATAATACCGGTCAATGTAGTCGAACAGAATCGTTACTGCTTCTCCATCGACAACCTGTTTTGCCTGGGCACCGGTAATAACCCACGGATAATAATGTCCGTCGGCATCCTGGAACACCAGCAGCAAATGCGCTTCATCAGTGAAGAGCTTGTCATACAGAGAAGATGCAAAGGTCGCCATTTGGTCGTCGCTCGGGTCTCTGGAGCTATCTACTTCTTCCGTGATGTAGACATACGGTTGAACACCGGTCTTCTCGTAGAAGTATTTCATACCCTTTTCGAGAGCCGCCGGATTGGAAATCCACCCGGCGTCATCCGTATAGTATCCGGTTTCAACCACGGAACCATCCGGGAGCGGCTCTCTGAATACCGTTGATGCCGTAATAGACCCGCCGGAACTCGAAGACAGGTTGAACAACACAATGCTGAGGAAAATGACGATAAAAATGATGGAAATGATGAGATTTCCACCACGAGAACCGCCACCACCTACATGCAGATGTACTCCGCCCGGGCCTACTCCAACTCCGGGACCGAACCCAATATAGGGACGGCCTCCATACATGTGTGACCCGCTATGGTGGCTGTGCCGGGTTTTTCTCGGGGGCGGAGGCGGAGCACCAAAATTTAATCCGCCAAAGTCGAATCCGCCACCACCATGGTCAATTCCAGACCTGCCACTGTCGGAAGAACGGCCCCAACTCCCACGGTTATCATCGGAGCCTCCACCGTCCCAACTTCCGCGAGAATCGCCGTCTCCGTCAATTCCACTTCGTCCCATTTCATTCACGCTCCTTCTAAAACTTATGGAGCCGATTAGTGGACTCGAACCACTCACATGCAGACTACGAAACTGCCGTTCTACCTGATGAACTAAATCGGCAAATATAAGGGATATTACGTATCCCTCTTATGATTGAAAAGAAACGCAATGATACAGAGGACAACGAACAGAGCAAAGACCCCGCCAACGACCAGGGGAAGAATCCCCACAATGTCGATTTCCGGCATGGCCATGTGTTTGAATACCAGATGGTACAATATCACCGCTATAATGAGCGGGGTGCTGCAAACAAAGACGTACTGTAAGCCGAGAATACTTTCACCCTCGGCGATTGCCTTTTCGGGATGGTCTTCCGGGTAGTAAAGCTCAATCGTCTCAGGCGGAGTATTCCGTATCGTTCGACGATACTTATACGCCTGTCCATCCACTTCGTACACATACGTGACCCAATATTTGGCACGTCTTTTATAAAGCGAATCGGCGCCAGCGTCTCCCGACAGATATTTATGCCATTTCAAAGAGGCCGTAACCACACGCCCTGCTTCCTTTGCCTCCCGAACGATTCGGGTAGACTTCGGTTCAACTCTCATTGGTCACACCTCTTTTACTTGTTTATGAAATACGGGTAAGCCCATTACTCCCGCTTTCCAGCATCATCTGGGGACGCGACTCCCCATCCGCTGGACCTTTGTCCCCGGTCACGATATGAATTCCTTTGGATAGCGTCCAAATAGAACCCTGCGTGACCGAAACCGGAAACTCTGAGTCATTGGCTAATCGCAGCTTTTTGCTGTGCCAGGAGTGACCACTTCTCAATCTCCCCGCCGGTCGGCTATATGTATGCCCCGCCGGTGGACCCGGGCGTTAGTGTTCCCCCGCCTTTTCTGTATGAGGATGCCGTTGCAGGGGGAATCGGCAGTAACGGCTGTATCGCGTCTCTATTGCGGCCGGCTTACACGGCAGGGTAGCTCCTACCCTACAAATCGCTTGCCAGCAGGACAAATCCGGCATATTACTGCCTGCCCGTAATGGTTTCCGGGCCTTGCGTCCCTGCGCAAATGCTGGCTTTGGCGATTGGTGCCAACGAGACTGTTGCATAAGAACTCATGGCTCGATGAACGAACTTGAGTTATGGAACTCCGTCTCTTGCGGATGGCACCCACCACAGGCATTTTTGTTGAGAGAGAAAGCCTGCAATTCTCCCTTGACGGTTTTTAGACAGAGACGTCACACCTCTCTGGTCGCGTGAGCAGGACTCGAACCCACAATAGCAGCCATGTCGACAACGTATATCGCGAATCTCGTTGTTCTGACTGCCCTACTGGTCTTCCCAGCGGTGTTTACCAATTTCACCATCACGCATTATGAAAAGGCAGACTATTGGCACCCGCCTGCCAGGGGGATGGGGATGAGGATGTGAATATTTTGTTCAGATACCTCGGACAATTCTCCAAGGAGTAAGATAGAGAATTTATCCTCGGTATTGAACATGAGATGGGCCGATAGGATGAAGCTCGGCCATGGTGATGGTTGTTTTCTTCCTCCGTACCATCAATCACCGGACATTTATGCAAGCGGTATATTCCCAGGAACTGAGTTCCGGGCTTTACAGTGCGCTTGATAAGGAAAGCAAATAAAAACCAACAATCGCAATAGGCACAGCCGCCAACAATGCAATCGCCATTGCTTTCGGGGGTTCCATCATATTACGCCCATCATTCTTCATATACACGGCTGTGTACGCAATGAAGACCACAGCAATGATAAAGACGACGGTCGAAATAGCTTTAGCTACAAATCCATCCACTTTAGCTCCTTTACTTTCACACGGTTTTGGGGGCCTTCCAAAGAATTTTCTCCCCAGAACCATCCAGTATCATATAGATACTGTCTCTGCGGATATGTCCCTTTGCTCTTGCAAAAGAACTTGTAACAGGGATGATACCGTAATCATCGCCATACTGATTCAGAAAAGCGACCGGATTCACATAACAAGTGGCATCACCATTGTTGCCATCTGAATACTTGACCATCACTCTTCCACCAACCATTTTGGTCGCGTCTCTCATACCCCTGTATCTGTGGGCAACAGAGTTAGGGTCGTTACCCCACTGAAAGAGAAGATTTACAGCTCGTTTGGCAATAGCAATGTTGGTGAGACATTCCTGTTCATGACCTGCAAGCCAGTTTTTGGCCGTTTCTTTTACCCACTCCGTCATATCAGACAAATAAGCTACAAGTAGCTCACTACTGTTACAGGACAGAACCAAACCTGACAAATCCGGGTCCGGTGCTTCGTCATGAAGCAAAGAGAACATGGCAAAGTTTTCTGCCTTCTTCTCTAAGACATCATTAAAAGCAGGAAGCTCTTTACCATCCACAAGTTCAAGAGCACACTTTTTGAGTGCTTCTGTCGACTCGATTTGACAGGTTTCCAGCTTCTCGGTTTCCGGTTTGTTGCTGAGTCTCAACAAGCTCAGATGGTCGTGAACGATAAAGGTGTCGTGTTTGACAATCATCCCAACAAACCACAGTTCAGAACCAATGCGCATACATGACAAGCGTTCTTCACGGTTTAGAGATGGTTTTGCCATATACAGGTATTCCACCTTATCAGTTACGGGAAATTTTACGAGATGGATTGTTTGGCTGTTGGCCTTGTATGAAAAAGAGCTTTTTTTCGGAACAGAAAGGAATTCATTTTTCAGCTCTTCATACGTCATAAACTCACCACCCTGTATATTCCTTCGTCATGGAGTTAAACAAACACCATGGCACAATATAGAAATGCGGCCACAACACTAATTGCAATGGCCAGAACAAACATAAATACGGCTCTGAAGCTCCACTTTGCTTTGACCAATGATTTTGTGTTGAGTGCGGCAATAATGGAAATGACAGCTCCTACGAAGCCAATTCCACCGACAAGTGCGGCAATTTTCAAAACTGGAATCATAAAACCTGTCATTTCCCTTAGGGAATGCTAGTGGTCGGAGGTACGGGACTTGAACCCACGGCCTCCTGGTCCCAAACCAGGCGCTCTACCAAACTGCGCTAACCTCCGATGTTTAGGGTTTACCGGATTTCAGATGCAGACTCTGCATTGAAATCCAGAAAATCCGCAAGACCTAACTCAGCAGATTCAAACATATAAACGATACCATCAATGTTGATTTCTGTGGCACCGTCTGGGATATCCGCCGGGAGTTGAGATTCTTCATAGACAGCATCTGCATGCATATCAAGGTAATCTTTTACGACCGGCAGCTTCTCATCACTGATGGAGTAATTGATTCCGTTCAAATGGATATTAGACATGACTCAACTCCCCCTTTATGTTCCTCTGCCACCCCGGCGGGCGCTATACACGCCCGGCGGGTATATTTATGTACACGCGAAATTGTCGCGGTCTTTTCAATGGCGGGTTTAAGGTCACCCGTACCGCACATCTGGTTACGACTGTCAGCTAAATCCGGATACTGACAATCTCTGACCCAACCATGATTTGCTAGAAACGGCAATGTTGGCGCCTCGAACGGGACTCGAACCCGTGACTTCCAGCGTGACAGGCTGGTGCTCTAACCAACTGAACTATCGAAGCACAAGGAGGAGAGCAACTGTACACAACAGATGCTTGTGCGAATCCAATCCTATCTCGCACCAAACCCATATTGGTGTTATGGTCCACACCATTCAATACAACATCCTCCCGCACCATGCGGGGGCGGTTATGGCCATATAGTTGGCCAGGTCTTCCTGTACTGCATCCAGCCCGCCAGGAATCATCGGTTCCGAAAAGGTGCAGCTCTTACTCCCGGGTGTCGCAGGTCCTACGGGGGTCCTTCCGGCTTGTACTTCGCCGCTGCAAGGTTCTGGCTGTCAAGATGGGGTTCGAACCCATGGCCCACGGATTAACAGTCCGTTGCTCTGCCAGCTGAGCTACTTGACAATATAATAGGCGGCAAAAGCTCTTGGTGAAGATACAGCCCTGCCGCCATTTTCTGGGCATGCACCAGATATATTCCGTTATTTGGTCAGTTCGAAGGTGTTCGCGTCGCACTTCACTTTGCGAACATTGCCATTGACCTCAATGACCCGGGGGACGGAAAACGCCCTTATGGTGACCCGTACGGGAATCGAACCCATGTTACAGCCGTGAAAGGGCCGTGTCTTAACCTCTTGACCAACGGGCCATAATTATTTATATCCACCAAACTTTCGGCCAGTGCCGCCGAATTTGACTTTTGGGCAATGATTGTCTTTGGTTCTTCGCTTATAGAAGTTTTCAAACCCGTTTTTACAAACGCCATACGTACCAATGTTGTTCGGGCACGTTTTACACGCCTCATACATATTGCGTATCGCGTTTCTCTTGGTGCTTCCACCCATCATTGTCCCCTACTAAGCTACGTCAACAAATAAAACGCATCGGCCACAACTCAGTGGCCGATGCATGGCGGATTCGGGCATTCAGCCTAAATCGCCGCCGGCGCAGTCTCATTCACAAACCTTGTTTTTGAAGCTCGGTCTAAAATCGGGCTTGTCGCGACCATGAATCATGGCATTTACCTCCCCAATTTAGATTTTCGGGTGCAAAACCGAACCTTTCACATACACCTTCGTGTATCTGCATCGTGGCGATACTCATAGAACCGCCGCAGGCGGTGTATGGGCTGCGGTCGAGGAATGTATCTCCACCAATTTCAAGCATACAACTCGAAAAAGGTGCCTCGTATGAGATTGGTTGCGGGGGCAGGACTCGAACCTGCGACCTTCGGCTTATGAGGCCGACGAGCTGCCATCTGCTCTACCCCGTATCATGAACGAGCAAATATAATGCTGCGGTTTCCATCCTGTTGATGGACTCTTTACCAACATTATATCTGACTCGTAATAACCAGATGGCTTTTTCAGTCATCTGGTCGGTGGTGGTGGTTACTTTCTGCCCCGGAACCACCAGTCGCCCGGTATATTTTATAGGAGGATAGAAACCGTACTGTCTATAAAAGACGCAGAGGAAATTCAGAATAGCGGTTCACGTTTGTGTAAACAATGAACCGTTCTATGCGGTCATTCGAACCACATAGAGCTGTGGTGGTGACAAAAGGTTTCGAACCTTTGACCTTTGCCTTATCAGGGCAACGCTCTACCAACTGAGCTATGTCACCATGGCAGGAGAAGAGGAACGACTTACCTCTTTTATTTCAACCCGCAAATGCGCCTACCGTACGCCGCGCAGCTGCGTTTCCGTCCTCTCTTTTCCGCGAATAACCGGTTTCGGGATGTGCGTTGGATGGAGGCCCCCATGGTGGCAGTTTCTTCTTCCCCGGTACTGCCAAGCGCCCGGCGTCGCTTCTTGACGAATACATCAGCACAGTTCTTGCGGAGGAAGAAAAACAAGAAGGCCACGTGCTGATGGTGGGTAATAACGGACTCGAACCGCTGACCCTCTGCTTGTAAGGCAGATGCTCTCCCAGCTGAGCTAATCACCCTTCTATACCCTGTACAGTCTCCGAATTTTGATTTTGGGACGTTAGTTGGCGGTGAAGAGGAAATCATCAGAGCCTGTACAGGGAAGTGGGTTCGGGGGCTGGATTCGGACCAGCGACCTTCGGCTTATGGGGCCGATGAGCTACCAGGCTGCTCTACCCCGAGTCATAAAAATGCGACCATGCATACTGCAACCGTCGCATTTAGAGAACTGATAAACCAAGAGGAGAGATAGCCCGGCTTACCAATTCGGTGGTGGCAGTTTCGTCTTCCCCGGTACTGCCAAACGTCCGGCATCACCTGTTTAGGTGCAGGTTTTTCCCCGTGGAATCGACAAGGAACCTTGAAAACCATTGTCTTGGTCAACGTCCGGGTAACGTCTGCCACTGGGCGGGCAACTCATTATTTCAGAGGCAGGTCCAGCTTGCACACAGAATTGTGGGTTTTAGGCCTTCGCATGGGCAAGTGTGCGGCTTTCCGCTCATTGTTTCAGACCATCGCGGAGCAGGTCTCCCGATGTGCGTCCTTGCCAAGGAGTCCAAGGATATAACATCGAAGTGGTGGACAATACGGGACTCGAACCCGTGACCCTCTGCTTGCAAAGCAGATGCTCTCCCATCTGAGCTAATCGCCCAAAAGAATATCTGGGTGGGTGCTTGGCCCGACTCAGATATATGGCCGGTTTACTCGGAAACCAGCGGGACCTTGGTGGTCTTGCCGTCGCCATCCACGCAGTACACGGCGGCTTCGGCGGCGTTGACATAGGCGGTCTTGGTGCCTTTGACAGTCTTCACAGCGTCCTCGATTTCCTTAACGGTCAGCTTTTTGCCACCCATCTCAAAAATCAGAACAGCTTTCTTCGGCGTTGCCATCGGAAACACCTCCTTTTTGCCCCGGATTTGAGCAAATACACGACATTGCTCTGTGGCGACTTGAACGGGACTCGAACCCGTGACCTCCAGCGTGACAGGCTGGCGTTCTAACCATCTGAACTACCAAGCCACAAATACCAAGAGCTGAATCGTTTTGGGTCTCAGACCTTTACAGGCTCTGACCTGCATTCAGCCCTTGATAGTGTCTTCGGTGTAAAAAGCGTTACGCAAACATCGAAGAATTGGTGGTGGTTACTTTCTGCCCCGGGACCACCAACCGCCCGGCGTTTATCGGGATAGAGAAAGAGATGAAAAACATTGGCCTCGCTGGCCATGGAGCGGCGAAGGGGAGTCGAACCCCCGCCCTCAGCTTGGAAGGCTGATACACTAGCCGTTATACGACCGCCGCAGATATAAGTGGCTCTTCGCTAATGCGCGGACATGCATTACCCGTCACCTGCCACGGGGAGGCGGCCACTTATAGGTGACGAACAGGTGCTTTGGCACCTGTCTGGTATGGGGAAACATCAGGCGCAGTAACAAGCCAGCAGGCTGGTCTTGCAACCCTGTTGGAGCTGATGACAGGCCTCGAACCTGCAACCCGCTGATTACAAATCAGCCGCTCTGCCAATTGAGCTACAACAGCATGTCGCTGTCTCGTTACTACACTATAATTATATCATAATATATTATACTTGTAAACACTTATTTTTTTGAAGAATGAAAAAACATTTTGCGAATCATTCCGCAATTCTTTCACCTTCCGGCAGCTCTGGGCCGATACCATAGGAACAATAGTGCATAATTTTGAGAAGCTCAGGCTTTTCAGTGCAAAGCCTGCGGTCGCCGGGTTTGTCCAGGTCGTTTTTCCGTTCAATTTCAGATGCGTTGCGTTCCATAAGTGTACCTCCGTCAATTCAAGACACGGTAATCTGCATCAATCATTCCATCCGGGCTTTCGCCACGGAAGTCCTCCGGCTCCGGCAAGTCATCAACATTCAGGAAGTCGATATCTCCATCATCAAGGGAAGATGTGTCCTCGACATTTCCTTCCGTTTCCTCATCAGGAGAAAACGTATCAGAAGAATCTTCTTCGGGAGAGAAAGACTCGTCATCGTCGATAAGAGAGTCATCTTGTGACATGTCTCCCATAGGCATCTCGTCTATAGGCATGTCATTCAAGTCATGAATCAAATCTTCTGGGAAATCCTCATCCTCAATGGGGGCTGCGTCGCTTGGAATATCTCCCGGGATATCCGGTTCGGTGGCATCCGGGATAGAGTCCAAACACTCGGCGCCTTCAATCGGCTGCCCACAGTGAGGACAGAATTGCCAATTTTCTGCCTCAAATAAAGCCCCGCAGTTTTTGCAAGCGGGTAGGTTTTTGGGTAAGTTCTCGATGACTTCCTGGATTTTCTTTTCCGCTGCACTCATCATACGAGACGCCTTAAATTCCGGCTTATCAGCGGAAGGTTGTGGATACTTGCTGGTATCCACCTGTGTCCAGAGAGTGTCATCTGTTGTAAAAGGAGAAAAAAGCCTGTTTTGAAGTGATAAGTAGATGCTTCCACCGGACAATAGAATGGAAACAAAAGAGTGCCCAATAAGAAGACATACAACAGAGCAAATCAGCAAAGCGTTCCGATTGTAGAGTATCGGTTTGATTTTATCTTCGACTGACATCAGTTCCTTGAAGTCGTATTCATCCTTCGATTTTTTATCCGATAGAATCGTCGCTTCCCCAAGAAAGACTTTCTTACCTTTCGGAATTTGCACGACATAGCTTTTTTCATCAATCTGCATCAACATCAGCAGAATTTTGGTGGGGACAGAATTTCCTTCATCTTGCTTTTCGATTTTTTTGGCAAATGTATCAAGCAGTTCTGGGGATAGCTGTAAATTGGCTGTTCCCTTGATGACAGGAATCAGTGTGCTAATGTATCCGTTCCCCGATTGTGAGATGGAAAGCTGCTGGACTTCTCCCCTACACATCTGTACCCGCCGCCTATACCTTTTCCCCCAAAGAACTTCCTCGCGGGGACTGGCATTCTTCTTGCAAAGGGATAATGCGACAGCTGCCGCAGCACAAAAACAGAAGGCGATGATAAACAAAATCAGCTTCAGCATTCTTCATCAACCCTCTTTTGCAATTGCTCTCGTGTTCTGCGGCTCCTCATCGCTGTTTTCTGGAGTATCTTCATTCAAGTCTGCTTTGGCAGAGTAGATTTGAATATCTTGCTGAAGCTGCTTGAAAGTCACCATGTTAGCTTCGGAAAATTCACCGTTTTCCGTTTTGCGGAAAAGAATTTTGTATGAAGCCCCTTCGCGCATACGGTTATATTCGTTCAGAATCAGATAAATATAGGATTCTTTCCCTTCCGGAGACATAACCAGAACGCGATATTCGTATTTGCGCAGCTTTTTATCTGTAATGGTGTGGTACTTATCCAGTAAGCTTTGCGTGTAGGAATCCTTGCTTTCGCAAATGCCGTACACGATTGACAATTCATCGTTACGGAACATTCTGTAAAACGATACGGCAAGGTAAAGCATTCCGAGAAATCCCAAGAGAGGGATGGCTCCAGCTTCAAATTTTCCGGAAACGAAAAGAAAGATAGAAAACAAAAGTAAAAAAGAAAGAATGGCGCAATACCAGAGAAATCGTGTGAATATCAGCTCATCCATCTCTTGACAGGTAGTGACAATACCACGAAAACCGCGTTTTGCTTTCTCTGCCCAATCATTCAAGGTTTTCTGGCTTTTCATAGTACCCCCCTGCCCCGAAATCGTTTTTTACAAAAACGGTATACCCTCGACGTTTGGCGTCGGCAATTTCTTGCCGGGTGTAGCAAACCTGTCCGTTTCTGTATTTCTCAAGAAAATCATTGCGGCGGTTATACCAACTGACAAGTTCTTCTACCGCTTCGTCTGCTTCGGTCTCGGATATCTGCTGCCGATACATCAAGCATCGAAGGTTTCCGAGATTGCTTTTTGTGGACCCGCTTCCAACTACCGTAAAAAGGTTGTTGGCCAGGATTTTTTGCCATGTTGTGTCCCGAAACAAGGCTTCTCGGCCATCCGCCGGGATGAAAAAAAGGCTCACAGATGATGATTGGCCAAACCGAACTGTGAAAAAAGTGCCTAAGTAATCAGCCCCCGGTTCATACTCCTTCACAATTTCGCCTTTTTTTGCGGAACCATTTTTGCCAAAAATAGAAACCATATTAAACCCCCACCTTATGCTGCCGGTTGTTCAGCACCTTCATCAATTTCTGTGTCCGCTGAATTGGTATCATCCAGAATGGATTCACCAACACCATTCAGAAGGTCTACCAGAGAGCGGCCCTGGAGCTTCATAGTGGAAAGGACAACGTCTTGTGTGGTACCGTCCTCCTGCTCCACACGAGCAATAATCGTGATATTTGTTTCTCCGCCCAGCTGTGACTGCGTCATCTCCACATTCTGAGTTTCGCCATTGACATCAATCTGGCCAGCAAACTTCTGAGTTGTAACCATGGACTCTTTGATGATTGTCCCTTGAGCAATGTCTTCTGCGGCAAATTTACCAGCAATATGGTTGTTTGCGTTGATAAAGAAAATCGGCTTATCAGTCTTCATGGCACCGTTTTCTGCCATGTAAGTATCTACGCATTGCGCAGCGTACTCTTCCCTGCTTAGTTCGATATACGAAATCTCGCTCGAATCAATGGTATCGCCGGCAGCGATATCGACGTTTGCAACCGCTACTTTGTATGAGTTCGGCGCAAAGCCGAGAAGCTCAGGCTTGTACTGCCACAGCAGAAAAACGATAACCCCAATCAGTGCGAGGCCGAAAATGATACCGAGCATGATTTTGATTCTGCGTTTACGAATCATTTTCTGCTCGGCTGTCAAATCATACTGTGGAAATGGGGAAACTTGCCGTGTGTCCAACTCGGGTTCTCTCTGGGCCGGGAGGCTCTTTTGGCTCTCATCAATCTGATGAACGATATCATCAAATTGCTGTTTGTTCAACTTCTTTTTTGTTCCATCGGGTAGCACGATTGTTCCATCATCATAAACGGAACAATCAGTTGGCTCCCCTTTGTACTTTACTCTTACTTTGCCAAGATACTTCATGGGATAGCACAATACCAGGAATCGCTTGTATGAGCAGTTTCTGGTAAGCGCCTTCATCTCCTTTCTGATTTGTATTTATTGCAACCTCTTCAGTGGCGGGTTGTTACATTAGGGTTCTTCTTCTTTGTGTTGACTTTTTGAGGTTTCAAACTGGTAGATTACTCCATCAACAACCCGATAGCCGTACTCGAGAAGCATCTCTTCATACTTCTCTGGATACCGTAGTTTCCACAACTGGAAACTACCTTGGCTTTTCCCCATTCTGTCGGCTAACTTCATGTCGATTTCACTGATATCAAATTCTGATACCCGTCGACCATATAGCTGAGACTTCTTTCTTTCTCTGGCAATCTTCATTTTCTGCCAAGTTTTTGACGAGGCTTCTCTTGCTCTTTCGACCTTGCATTCGGAGCAAAACTGAGCGTTGTGATACCCCATGAAGGTGCGTCCACAACAGTGGCATTGTATCAATTTGTTCATACGGCTCGGGAAAACTCCTGTACGAAATCCCCTATTCCCCCCTCTTGAAACACTCAAAAATTTCGCAGGCTTCGCTAAAATTATATCATAATATATCCCATCTGTAAATTATAAGTAATTACAACAAAAGACAGGTGACCTGCCCATGTGAGATGGGACAGAGTCACCTGTCTTTTTATGCGACAGACGAAATCGCCAAAATACCGTGTTGCTTGCAATCAGTAATCAGCGCTTCTGGCGTAAGAGCCAGAATATCCAGCGCACTCACGTCTTTCTCGATAGCGCCTTCGACTTGGCTCTGAAGCCATTTCCGGCCCTCCGTGTAGGAGCCAGGATACATAACTGCAATTACGAGAACTTCGTTCCGCTGGTCATCCGACGGGATGCTAATAGAACAAAGGTCATAGTCATGCTCGTCTACCATGGATTCGTTCAAAATCTGTTGAACGCATTGTGCGACATCCAGGTTGTTGAACAAAGTTCGCCCAGAAAGCAGAGTGATGTGGCTTTTTTGAAGCACTGCGGCATATGTAGGGTCCGTAACCTCTACACACATATAACCGCCGCGATTCGTGGATGTGGCAGGAACTTCACACGGAAAAAGAAGCCAGCCGTTCTTCATTCTTACAAGTCCGTACATATGCTTCCCTCCCCTTACTGTGCAGGAGTTTCCGAAACCGGGACCGCGTTGACAGTGCAACGCCGGAAGTTCAGGAAGTTGTATGTATCGGGAGATTTCTTGCTGTGTGCTCTCGCGGTGGGAATGGCTTGGTCATTTTCTACAGCGGCCAAAACCTTGTCAGCTTCATCCTTCGGAAGCACCCACGCCTGTTCGCAGTTCAGCATTTTCCGAAGACCTTCACGCAACGTATCAACGAACTTGTCCTTGGTAGCAGCCACAAAAAGGGCGCCGGCCGTATCGTAAGCCACGATGATAGTCACACGATATGTCTTGGGGGCAGGATTGGCAGCTGTTTCGACAGGAATCTGAGCAGGAGTTGGAACATTTTGAGGGATAGCTGCAACAGAACCGCCGTCGCGGTGAGCAAACCAGCTGTAGAACTCCCCTTCACCCATGATTGCACGGCGAGACAGCTCGGCTTGCCACACATTCATGATAGCCTGAATGAAAACAACAAATTCTGCCGGCTTGAATCCGACACGAATCTGAACTTTGTTCGGGCATCCTTTCTGAGGAACAAACCCGGCGGTGTTTGTGGTCGAACCATCGCATTCGAAGGCCTCCAATACGATATTGGAGTTCTGGCGATTGGCTTTGAAAGCGGCCGGAGCAATGGAAATCTTGCGATAGCGAATAGGAATGTTGTTTCCATTCTTGCTCTTTGCTTCACTACCGCCGACGAACTCGAATACCGAATCGCAGTAGATATCCCCGTTCGCGGCCCCGTTAGGGTTCTCCTTGCGGTACTTCTCCAGAGCAGCCGAACGAGAGTTCTTGAGGCGGGTAAACAACGAGCCATTACTGACCATGTAGGCCAGCTTCTGAAGACCGGATACATTGTCCTCCGGCATGTTGTTGACCATCTTACCGGTTGCCCGATAAATCGGTAATGCCGCCTCAATTGCGGCGAGCTTTTTACAGCCGTTTTTGAGACCGGAATGCTGGACAAACGATAAGTGGACCTTGTCAATGTTCAACCAGTCGGCCCGAGCCTTTACGAAGCTGGAAGCCCCGTTCTGTACAATAATGTCTTTTGCTTCTTCGCGGTCAGTCTGCTTGCTTGCCATTAGGCGGCTCCTTTCTCCGTGATGTTAGTGGTGAGAGTATTGGAATACCCACACATACACATCAGCTGCATCAACGTCTTCATAGTTTCGTCGTCCGTTTTCCCTGAAGCAGGCGCGTCGCCCATGAATCTGTTTACATCAACAGCGGTAATCCCAAGAGGTTCTGCCATTGTTTCAAAAGATTCAATTTTTCGACCATCCATAATAGTGAGAAAACCGACTTCTCCAACACAAAACTGAATCAGGTGTCCATTTTTTGTGTTCATCGTATGTGTTTTCACTTGATACACACCTCCTGAAATGAAAAGGAACTCATGAGTTTCTGCACCTATTTATCGCAGATAATTCAAGAGTTCATGCTTCCAATTCTACTTACTTTTGTTAGATGAGGAAGAGAAAACACAAGCTCGCAAGAGAAAAATTCTACACTCAAAATCGGGTCTCCCAAAAAGTTATAAATGTTTACAACTTTGATGTTTTGTGCTATAATGTTTATGGATTTTAATATGAATATTTTTGTTTTTCCTTACTTATGAAAATTAACAGCCAGACAGAATATCTATAAAGATGTTGCAGTCAATACCGAAAAGTTCTGCGGACAGAACCGCGAGCGCAATCCGGATGAGCTGCCGGTACTTCGATAGAGGCATATCCAACAGGTATGCAATTTCAATGTCTGTTTGTCCTTTACGTTTCCCATCAATCATTGTATAAACCACTTTGTAGAGACCCGGATATGGAAAACTCTTCAACCTGATAATTGCATTATGGATGAGCGTAATAAACTGACAAATTGTGTATGCCTGCCAATAGCGAGAGTCGGACTGAGTGATTTTCAGCATCTCCTCTTCGCTGTTGCATGCCAAGAGGCGGACCGCCTTATCATCGCAGTTACTGGCAGCCCATTTGATTTTTGTGTATTCTTCTAGCAGGAGTGAGATATTATGATAGATGAATTGAAGCTCTTCATCGCCACCGATGAGAGAGTTGCTCTGTAAAATCCCCTCCAAACCGACTTTGATTTCTTCCCCTCCGACTTTATGCAAAAGGCGGATTGCCCCCGGGAGATACATCTTAATGGTATATGCCGTAATCGAATATTTCGCAGAACGCCCCAGATAGAAATATCCGAGCATATCTGCGTAATGACATCCGTCGCCTGGATATGAGCCGATTACGCTGTCAATCTTGTCTGTCACATATACAACAAGACTTCTGAGTTTGTTGAAGTAATCCTTGCGTTTTTCCATAATAAGCAATGGCTCATCGCCAAGGATATCGGCAATAAGGTTCTTTGACTTTGATAAGATGTCGATATTCTCATCCCGTTCATAGACCGTATTTGAAATGACATCCAAGTCTTCTGCGCCCTGCATCCACACAAGCACTGGCATAAGAGAAAGCGTGATTAGGGTTGACTCCATCTCTTTTTCAGACTCAAACATCCGATTCACGAGGTTCACGGCCGTTCGATTCTTAGAAACAAGCAGAAATGCTCGGCTGAAATAGTAGCTGCTGCTTTTGAGCAACACATCAACGGCCTGAGCGACTGCTTCTGATTGACTGGTTGTATGCATTTGCATAATAAGATTCAACCCTTTCGTTCATATAAAGTCGTGCCTTGTCCCGAATAGACCGAGACAAAATGCCTGCTCCCTGAATTTCAAACGATGAAACGGCTTCGATATCATTTTTTAGTCTGGTCCATTGGGAGCTATTCTTTCGAGGTGATTGAGATATGATATAATTCCAGTCCCAAAGGACATCATCACAAGATGTATGACAAACAACATCAATATCGGAGGAATCCGGTCTTTTTGAAGTCAAGACTTCCAGCAACCTGGCAATCTCAGCAATGATTGCCTTTGAATCACTGTACTTGGTCCCAAGCAATGCACATGAAGAACAAACTACAGAACGTTCCAGATGTAGTTCGCTACTAATGCAGCTTCGTTGGATTTTGCCAACTTTGCGATGGAACACTTCGACGTAGAATATAGCCTTCAATGGATTCACTCCTCAAATAATCTTGATTTCATGCATATCAACAAGGGGGACAAATATGTTTAAGGCTTATGTTTACTCCAAACAAGAGGAGACAGAGCTGTTTGCGAAAAGAAAACAAGAAGTTGATGGCCTTTGCCGAGACTTCAGAACCAAATTAAAAGATTTGTTTGAGTACACACGAAACTTTTACGGCTTATCTCAACGGGATTTTGGACCACTGATAGGTATGGGTGGGAGAGCAACCTATTACAAGTGGTTAAACACCGATTGCAACCTAATCAATGTCACGTATCTCGTTCAATTTTGCCTTGTTTTCGGTGTCGATATATCGACTGCCATAGACACTCGGTACGGAGATGTCCGTCTTCCGACAGTTCAGTTTTTGAGAGCTTATACAGACTTCCATTTTGTTCAAGACTATCAAAAACCGGCATTTTTTAGTCTTATAAAAGGCAGCCTTTCTAATCCCCCGAAAAATGAAGAATCTAATAATGATGTCTCCACAGATGACTCGGATGAAACAAAATATGGAGACTATATTGAAAAGCAAAGCCAACCGCTAGATTCTTCTTCTCATGCAGAGATAAGGCAGATTTTATTGCAGAGAAAGGAAGCCGCAGCTAAAATATGCGAAGACCTGAGAGGTCAGCTGCTTGATATCTTTGAAATAACAAGAGCGTTTTATAGTATCACCTATTCTGAGTTAAGCGACCTCGTATCACCATCAAGTGCCAACATTTTCAAAAAATTCAGAGCGCTCTATAAAAAAAGCAACACACAGATATTCAATGCTGAGTTTCTAATCCGCTTTGGACTTATATTTGATGTTGACCTGAATACATTTATCAATATCCTTGTCGACTGGAAAACCAAATCACAACTCCCGGAAAATTTTTATACTGCATATTCCAGCTTTTTGAATATCCAATCTCCAAAAGTTAGAGAGCGTTTTGCTTCAGTCATTATGAATGAGTGTTTACCGACAGAGGATATCATTGCCAATTATAAAAACGGCGATAGTTTCAAAAAAATCAGTCAACAGTATGGTATCGACACGGCAACCATCCGCTCAATTGTTGCTAAAGAAAAACGTACTAATTCTTCCCTCAATGGCACATCTATTCAACGAGTAAAGAAAAACCGAATAAGTGATGAGAAAAAGCAAAAGATTGTTCAACTCAACAAAGATGGAGTTTATCCTCAGAAGATAGCTGAAACACTTGGAATTAGCCTCGACAGCGTTTATGTTACACTTCGAAAAGAACCTCAATCTGAAACAACTTTTATACGTAAGCGGATGACGGAAGAGAAACTTAACGAAATTCATGATTTGCTTGCTGGAGATAAATCTATAAGAGAAGTCTCCGATATTACGGGGTTTAGCCAAACCACAATCAGCAAATACCGCAAAATCGTCACAGAAAGAGATGCAAAAGCAAAGCCTTGGATACAGAGATGTTGCTGAACTGGTTCTTGTACACGTAATCGGTGTACATATCGCGGTCCTTAGCCAATGCAGCTGTGCCGCCGTCGGCTTTCTTGGTGCGCTCATCAATCGTGGGGTAGGTTCCGTCCACATAATAAGCACCACCAACGGTCACGGGAATCGTAACGCCGGTTCCGCGTTCCACGATGTAGTATGCACCCATGTACAGGTTGGAGAAGGTCAGCCAACCATCCTCAATCTTTGCAGATGCCACAAGGTGGTCTTTTTCCAGAACAGGCAGATAGTTGCTGTTCCAAGCACCACTGTTCTCCAGCACCGTAGTGTGCCAAATGTTGGAGCCATCTGCATACGTCAGCTTGGAGTAGTCAACAATTCCGCTCACGCCGTCCGGATGGTAAATGTCCTGAGCTGCATAGAGGTCATAAACAGCTCCATCCAGAGTGGCGTCACCATGCTTCTGACCGCTTTCGATGGCGGTACCATGTGCGGCACTTCCATCAACGTAGCGTTCAGCTTCAAGGTCAACCTTCGAAATCGAGATTTCGCCAAGAACACGGTCATTCTGGAACACATCGTCCTTCGGAGTCATCGTGTAAGAGTCTTCATTATAACCCTTGCCAGACTTATCCGTGACATAAGTGCGTCCGGATTCAAGATAGGTAATCTCTGCGGCCGGTTCTTCACTTGCCTTGCTGATAGTGACAGTTGCTTCTGTGTCGGTTGCGGCATCGACGATTTTGGTTCCACCAGTGTAGCTGGTAGCGATATCGGCATTGTAGTCCTTGTTGTCGAGATTGATAGTAGACTCGTCGTTGGCTTCAGTAATCTCGATGTAGTAGGCACGCTTGCCGAGAATCGTATTGGGGTTGCCTGGATTTTCCAGGTCGGTCCAGTCACCGTAGTACCCCTCAGGAGCAGTCTGTTCAACGATGATGAACTTACCTTCATTACGTTGCGTGTAATAAAGGGTCGGTTCGCCATTGGTCTTGCAGACAGCGTAGTATTTTCCGTCTTCTTCAGGCAGATTGTAGCCTGCCTGCGCCATTTCTTCGGCCGTGGATTGGCCTGGAGTATACGACGGATAATCAAGACTGGTATCGAACTCGCCATTGCTCAAGACTTCAGGGTGGCCATTGCGAACAATGTCGAAACGGTCGCTGATAACATACGATTGAGATACTTTATCCCACTCGTAGACAGACCACTCTGTATCTGTAGCAATCTGGTTGCCGGTCTCAGAGTCAACCTTGTCGATGACAACATTGATTTCCCACTCATCGTTAATCATGTCGAACACTTCGTTCGCACCCTGATTAACGGTAATGGTCTGATTGCTGCCGAGAGCCTCAGTCCACTCCTTATAACCATAAGGAACACTGGTTTCCTTGAAGGTAAACTGCAAAGTCTGAAGCTGTGCCTTAGCTGCGGCGATGGCTGCTGCGACCTGGTTGTTGGCATCATTCTGAGCTTCCTGCTTAGCCTGATTGCTCAGATTGTTGTGTGCATTTTGCTCAGCCTGCTGCTTTGCGGCATCGAGTTCTTCTTGAGACGTGAAAGGTCCCAAGTTTCCGCTACCACTTGCAGTGGCGGTGGCGCTCTTAGTGACATTATAGGTCACAGTGAACGAAACAGTGCCTTGACCACCAGTAGAGTTGAAGTTGTCGTTCATCTCATGGGCGCTGGTTGTGATGGTCTGTGCAGTAGCAGGATTGATGCTCCAAGTGCCGCCATCAATGGTTCCGCCTTTTTCGACGGGTTCAATGGAGAGCACTGCATCCTGGACTTTATCCAGCATATCGAGCTGGTACTTGTTGGCATTGATAGTGTAGGTGTAAGTGAAGCTATCCGAAGCAGTTGCACTTTCGGTTACGCTCACGTTCCAACTTCCGTTGTAAGTGGGAGCCTGGCCTTCACCTTCACCATCAGGAATTTCTGTATCTCCACTGATTTCTTCGCCAGTAACAACAGCTACACGCTGCCAACCGGAGCGGGCGGGAGTGTAAATGAAGGAATAATAACCTTTTCCGGTAATATAGGTGGAAACACCGCCATTTACAGCTTCGCTTGCAGACTGAGTGTAAATCTTGGCCACTTCGCTGTCGGGGTAGTTGTCGATAATCCACTGTTGTGTCTCATCATAGAATGTTTCTTCAACTTCCTCTTCAGAAGTCAGAGAATACGTGCTTGCTGTGTCAACAGACATCAGAGACAGCTGGCCCAGACCACCCCAGATACGTACCTGGTTTCCGGCATGGTCTCCAGGAACGTATTGTTCGTAATCGACCTTTGAGGTGTCCGTCATGGAATAGTTAGGGCAGCCTTTTGGCTGACCGTTAAGGCCATGGTCGCAGCAATATGCTTCCATGCCGTTGAACCAAATCAACCAAGTACCAATGCCTGTATCGTAGTCGATTTTTGTGATTTTACCGCTCGTAAATGGGGGGTTACCACCCGCAACAGTGAGCAGCGATGGCGTGTTGGCAAGGTCTTGTGAACTTTGCAGGGTAATCAAACCCTCATCAGATTGAGAGTCCGAAACAGTGACATGCATACTATGAGAAGAAGCCTGTCCTTCTGCATCAGTATAAGTCACGGAAGCATCAAAATTCTGTGTTGCCTTCACATAAAAACCGAAAACTATACCAGCAGACCCATCCAAAGTCTGAGTCAACAGTTCGTTTTTCTCGGTTTCATCCATGGGGGTTGTCTTATCCGACAGAGAATCGTAGGAAACAACCTCAACATTTTCTGGCAGGTCTACATGGATGGTGCTTCCAGAATCAGGATATTCAACCTGAACCAAAATGGGGACAATTGCATAATCCTGTCCGTCGACTTTTGCGACAGTCACATCGGAGCCGCCGGCGTTCAATGCATCAGCATCAAATCTGCCGGAATCATCATAAAGCTCGTTTTTCCAGCCGGAAATGCTGAAAACAGTCTCGCCGACAGGAACCGGCAGACCACCCTCGCCGATGTAGTAATCGGAGGGGGCATGAGGGAAATCGCCAAACAGGACATTTGTGATTTCCTCAGAAGACGGGCCTTCAGATTCGTCAGTAGAATCGTTCGGGTCAGTAGGATACATTGTTGCGTTCATAGCAGCCATATAGATGTTGCTATAAACATCATACGCAGCAGCTACTTCCTCAACATTTTTTTCGTCTTCGGAAATAGCGAAATACAAATCTTCGCACTGAACGAACAGATTCTGTACTTCATCCAGCTTTGCTGTCGCTTCGTCCAGAGCCTGTGTCAGCTCTGAATTATCGACATCTTCGAGCCATGCCTTATTAGCAAGACCCCAGTTGTTTGCCACAAGAATAATCTCGTCGCTATTCAGTGCATTTACAGCATCGACAAATGCCTGTGCTTCTGCACTGAGATTTGACGTAGATTCTTCTTCCGAGGCTTCAGAATCAGGCGGATTGGCAGATTCAGGAGTCTCGACATCCTTCTGTGGCACATTGACTTCCTCTTGGGATTCCTGATTGTCAGTAGTAACCGCTGACGATGCCGGTTCGCTGGTGTCAGTTGCAAACGCTGTGACTGGCGTGTAACTCAACACCATACCGACACACAGGAACGAGGCCAAAAGGCGTTTGAGAACACTTTTTACTCTCAATTTGATTACCTCTTTCTTGTGCTCATGGGTGTTTTGGCTAAAAAATTAGCCTCGGACTATATGTTTGAACCATACAGCTTTATCATATTTACTTTTGTTAGAAGCTCAATAAAAAACGACGGTTTCAAACACAAATTCGAGTATAGTTACTTTTGTTAGAGCGACAAGTTGTATTTGATGATTTTGAAATTACAAAGAGGTAACAAAAAAGCAATGGCTACGAAACCTTTGTCTCGTAGCCATTGCTTTGCTTATAGACTTACAATTCTGGATGAAGCCCTTCTAATCAGCCGAAGGTTACACACCAATACGTGGCGCCGCCTTCTTCAAACCAACAGGCAATACCACAAACAGTATAACCCGGGTCGGTCATTGCGGCATAGTGGCCAGGGCTTGCTGCCCAAGCATCTACAACGGATTGTGCTGAATTCCAGTTTTGAGCAATAATTTCAGGAGTTTGATAACCGTCGTGACTCATTGTGCCGGAAACAACCATGTCACAGCACCGCTGGTCAGCAATGGCTGTAAGACCAGAATCAACGCTCAATGGGGAAACACCTACAGCTGCTCTGTATGCGTTGATATTGTTCAACGTGGCCCAAAATGCATCATCGCTGCTATCAATACCAAACCATTCTTGAGTTCCAGCAATTGCACTGAACGGAATTGCTCCGTATGCAGTGCTGGTTGCGGCAGGGGCGGAAGAGCTGTTATTGCCGGAGCCGGAACCACTGGACGAACCCGTCGAGTTGCTGTTGGAGTTAGAACCGGAAGAACCACTCGAATTGCCAGCAGAACCGCCGTTGTTGGAGGAAGACTTACTGTTTACGGTAACATCACAGGTGGCGGTGGTTTCACCAATAGAGGCTGTAATCGTTGCAGTGCCATCTGCAACAGCGGTAACATTGCCCTCCTGGTCAACAGTTGCAACAGCTTCGTCACTCGAAGTCCAGGTCATCCCGGAAATGTTGGCGTCTTCAGGAGAAACCGTTACCGACAAAGTGTTGGTTGCTCCAGGCTTCATGGTCATGGAACTCTTGGAGATATCCAAGGATTCGATGGCCGGGGTCACGATAACATGGCAAGTGGCAGCCAAACCGGTATCTACAACAGAAGCGGTGATGTCTGCCTCACCGGCGGCAACAGCGGTGATGTAACCAGTGTTGTCGACTGTGGCAATAGCTTCGTCAGAAGAGACGTACTCGATAACGACATCGGTAGCGTCTTCAGGAACAACAGTTGCTTCAACGGAAGCGTTGATGTTGGTTCCCATTGAAAGAGTCACAGTATCCGGCATGGAAATTCCAGTAGGAGTAACGACAACGGTAATGATACCACTGTCATAAATCTTGCCGTTCTCGCTGGACAAGGCGACCTCCGCCGTGCCGGCGTTCACAGCTACCAGATTGCCGTGTTCATCGACCATCACAACACTGGGGTCACTGGAAGAGTAGCTCAGCTTGAGAGCCTCCACCTTTTTGTCGATTTCGGCCTGTTCAGGAGTGGCGCCGCTGTAAGCGTACTCCGGAGTGGCCATGGAGGTACTTCCCTTTTCCATGGTATCAGGCAGTTCCAACGTCACACCAGTGATGCTGGAGCTGCAACCGGTCATAGCCATTGCACAGGCCATAACCAGCGCACAAATCTTCGTACGAATTCGCTTCACTTTTATCACCTCGTATATTCGTTAAAAAGAGCTGCTTCATATTACACTATAATTATATCACATTACTGCTCATTTGTAAACAATATTTGCATCCGTGTGAACAGCTGTGTTTTACCTTCTGTTCCTCCCTTCACTACATAGACGAACGAGATATCTGTTTGGCTTTACAAATATCGAAAAAATGCAGAGAAGATGCCCAGCACGATGTGCTGGGCTGTGAAGGTTCGGCTGATGGCTATAGCATTACCCGATTTTTTTGTCATGGCCTTCGTCATGGCCTTTTTCTTGATGGTTCTGAATAACATCCACAAGGCGAAGATACTCGTTCTTCCCGATAAAAGTAATGCTTTTGGGAGTGCGAGAGAATTTGTTGCGACAAAGAATCTGCGCATGCTTGGTCAATTCCCGTTTATCGTTCTCGTCAAGTTCTTCATAAGGAATTGAAGAGTGGAGATAGAACGGAATATCCGGCCCAGTTACTCCAAATCCGTGAATGTTGTCAGGGTCAGGGAAAAGGCCACTTGCCTTCATATAGATAGTGTGAACCTGTTTGTTTTTGCCGTTGTTCCCTGCTGTTGCGTTGGCAATATGGTTATAAGCGTTAAAGTCGCTTTCCGAGATAAATTCCTTTGCCTCGATTTGAGACCCAGCCGGATGCTGATGAAGCATCTGTTCTGCAATACCGTTTAATGCGGTTTCACACATTTCATCGGTTGTTTTCTCAAAATCCGTAACGAGCACCTTGCCAAGGCGAGCACACCGCTTGCCATTAGGTTCACTCAGAATAACACGTACAAATAACGTAATAGTCACATACTCACCTCTCTTGTTCACTATAATTATATCACAAATACTGTTTACAGGCAAACAAAAAACATCTGGAACATTGAGTTCCAGATGTCGGGATAACATCACTCACAGATGCCGGTTTGCGTGTGAAGGCTGCTTACTTGCAGTATGCTCTGGCTGAGGCCGCTGCTGATACTTTTGCGCCGGTCTTTGCATGTGTTGTTGTGGATACTGTGCCGAGGGCACAGACGAAGGTCTTCTTTGCTGCTGCCCATTCATGGCAGGACGTTGGGCTGTTTTGGGCCGAGACTGACGTTGTGGTTGAGACGTTCCCTGGACGGGACGTGCATGAGCCTGAGCGAGTGAATTACTGGCGGGTTGTTGGACAGGCCGCGTCTGAGGTCTCTGGTAGGGATATTCCGGCTTCGGATTTGGCACTTGGTTTCTTTTTGCCTGTGGAGCAACGGGTTTGGCCGGCCGAGACGCGGGAGTGCTCGGATGCGGTACATTGGAAACTGGGTTTTGACTTTTCTTCTCTTTATGCTTCCCGCCGAACAAAAAGAAAGAGCTGTGTGGCTCTTGAATGTCTTTTTTGGTCGTTTGCATAGGAGCGGCGCCAATGTATTTCTTGAAAGAAATCGGCGTAACCTTTTGACCGTCAATAATTTTGTATTGAGCAAATAGGTCGTCCAACTGCTTTTCAATCAAAGCGTTTGCACAATCTCCACAACAGCACGGGACATAATGGGGATATCTGTTATCCGGGCCATCAAAAACTCTTACGGGGAATATCTCGTCTGTCGAACTCATTTCCCGTTTACAAAACTCACACTTTACAAACAATTTGGCTCTTCCCATGCTTACACCTCACTGTCCTTACTCAAACCATGTTTCTCGGAGCTAAGTTTTCCGACTCGAAGTATCCTATAAATGTTTGTTGTGGAGGTATTGAACAGGACGGCAAGGTCTTTTACTGTTTTCCCTTCATCATATAGCTGCCTGATTTTCAAATCTCTTTCTCGAATCCCCTTCACTTTTTCTTTACGCACTTTTCTGCATTTTCGCTTGGCGTATTGTTCTTTTGTTTCTTCGGCATGCTTCAGAAATCTTCGAATGAAGTTTTCTGTCATTTGATACTTCTCAACAATCTGTTGGACGGTCATCCCAGCCAAGAAATCTTTCTGGATTTCATCTTTGCGAACGGAAGAAGCTGTCATTTTCTTACTCTGGCAGGCCGGCTTGCATCCCTGAGCAACCAGGCATTGTCTTACATACTGTCTTGTGACTCCAGGGAACTTCTTTGCAATCATAGAAGGCGAATACCCCTGCTCATATAGCTCCTTCATCATTCTCTTTTCAATCTTGTTGTTCATGTCTTCACCTGTGGCATAAACCACCCAATGTTGACATTTGGAAAATTATTCTGGGCGGTTTGATGATTTTTGAGATAGAGATACAATCTGATACGCAGAACTGTTTGTTCTCTATGCTGACCGAAATTTAACCTGTCCGCCTGATAAATTTCCTTATTTAATTATATAACAGCGCCAAAATCATGAAAACGTAACTTTTTACAACTTTACGCTGTTCAACTGTAAACAACCGATTTTTTTACAAAATGTTCAAATTTTTTTGAAAATCACCTATATATAATATTTTCTTTTAACTCTCTTATATAAACCTTTTGTTTATCTCTCTACTTACGGGAAAAAGGAAAAGTGAAAAACAAAAAACTCATTCGCTCAGAGGGAGGAGGGAGCAGAGGGTACAGTTGTCCCATGCATCTGCATGGCACCTGTACCTCTTCCGCTCCCCCACTCCATTTAAGCAAATGAGTAAAAACACTCGCTCGTCGGTCGTCGGTCGCTTTCGGGCAGCTGTCCAGTTGCGGGCATTTCACCCGCTCTTGCATACAACATCATCCAAGGATGTGTTACGTACACGGCGCCCCCCATGTACTCACAAGTTGTCTCAAAGGCGCAACGGCACTGTTTCACTTAATACACTAAAACTCAAACTACTAAACACGATTTCTTGAAACAGTGTCCCCACCGCGATTCTTTTTGCACAGGTTTTCAATCGCTGGAAGTCCTGTTTAGGGGGGAGCTGCTTAGACAGCGTAACGCTTTCCTCCCCGCCATCTTTTTGCATGGGCATGGCGAGACCTCACCGTATACGTCCGGTAGCCACGACGGCAGTGGTCATGATTTATTCCCGGCCATAGCCGGTTGTCTACACATTGTTTTTGGAAGACTCTGAATTTTGTCACCTATCTGGCCATGGGTATGGCTTCGATGGGTGAACTTTATCATAGTTACTTTTGTTAGAGGCACAATGCATTTTCAGCAAGTTTCAAATTATAGTTGACTGTATATCCTTGACAGATAAAAAAATAGCAGCCCCGATGGGACTGCTATTTTTGCTTTTAGTGATTTTGTTTAGCGAAAATACAACGGCGAGGCGAAGAAAGATATCGGATGTCATTTGGACATGTCTGCCACAATATCCCATCACGGCTGTACAGATATCCTTTCGGATTTCGATACACTTCCGTAATTCTTTCATCGTCAGGGAAAATAAATTTTCCGGTTACGATTCCCCGCATAATTTCGCGTATCTTTTTGGCGTTAATGTTATGGAATGTAAAGCCACGGTATTTAAGCCAAAGAAAATCATATTCTGTCTTTCTCTTATCGTTTTGCAGGCAACGGATGTCGTTATATACTGGACATCCTTTTGCTGTTGGCATAAGCCATCCGAGTTCGAGAGACGAAAATGCACTATCGGGAATTTCTATCAAAGTGACGGATGGACAGGATGAATGGCTCAAGCTCCAGTTCCCCTCCCGATTCCTTGCCAATACCAATTCATATCCAGAGGCTTTTTTGTCCAGCTGTATTACTTTTTTGCGTAGATGCGCCGGCAGCCAGAAAAATCCAAAGAAAGGCGGATACCCTTCATATTGGATTTTTACCTGAGTTTCTGAACGGTGTGTCTTTTCAGTGCCAACATAGTAGATTTCAGAAAAGTTGATACTGTTACTCAACAATCACGTCTCCTTCAACAAAAGCGGAGATAATTGAATAGCGTGATGACGCCATCCTTTGAACCGAGGCTCTTCCCTACGCTATCACATGTAAACGGATAAACGCATTCCTTTTGGAATGAGCCGCATTCCAGAGTGGCTCTAAGGTCGCATACCGGATATTCGTATCCATTGTTTTCTTCAATATGACCGGAGGCGAATACAGCCATGGTAGCGACGGCCGGACCAGAGTTTCCGAGCAGGCCGCTCGGAACATCCAATTTGTATTTGGCGACAATAAACTCCTGATAAGGCAATTCATGATAGTTTGCCATCACGGAGTTCGGCCCTTCCCGAAAAAGTTCTTCCCAGCTCATGTTGGCGGTTTCTTCGTCGAGAAGCGCCTTACCGATTCCATACAGCGCCCCCATGATGATGGGATAATTGCCATGCAGTTCAGTAGAGGCGTAAAGACGTACGTCTTTCGGGTTCTCTTTATGAAGTGCATTCAGGAGAGCTTTAGCGCCTTTATGAGTGAACGAGATGTCTCTGACATACCAGCTATCTGTCCGCCGGGTGATTTCGACGGAATCCAGTTCGATGCCATAAGCGTTGAAGTAGTCTTCGAGGTCATAGACATCTTCCGGCCATCCCGGGATTTTTTGTTCATGAATGGCCCGCTCAAAGGGAACGAACTGAACGTCTTCCTTTTCTTTGGCTTTTTCGTTGTATTCCGAAACCTCATTTTCCGAAATTCCGAGGAAGTCGAGAACAAGCCCACTTGCGGTGTTGCTGGAAAGATTGCACTCTCCCCTGCCCGAGTCATAATGGTTCAGGGAAAAGAAAAATTCGCCGCTATCGGCATCATCAACATCGGCGTCAATGACGCTCGGAATGTATTCGCCGCATTGTTCCAGTACGAAATGAATTGGTGTTCTGGTTGAAATGTTGGCTTTAGAACCGGGAAATTGCAGAGCTGCCATTTCCTTCAGAACGTTCTTTTCTTTGTCGGTAAACTGATACATACGAAACCTCCTGATTATGCTTGGCTTTGCACGAATTCGATGACTTCGGAATTGTCCTGGCTAAACACAGGCCTCTTTCCCTCAACTTTCTTGAGGATATGATACGCCTGCCGCAGCTGCGTAATGTTGAAGTACCCGAAATGTCCCATGTTTTCGGGAAGCCCCATTTCTTTGGTCAACCATTTGTATAGGGCATTTCTTTTTGCAGTTTTGTTTCCTTTTTGCTTTTGCCACAGAGGGTCGAACAATGCATGACAATACTTCGGGTCTGCGACATATCGTGTGGATTTTCACAATATCGCTTTCTGCTTCGTCGAGCTGGCTTGTTGGCGCCGCAGCGTCAACAGAGGTCACACTCTCCACAGACGTTGGGTTCCGGCCACCCTGGCCGTACCAATAATTTTATGGTTATGAAGCAGCTTGTGTAGCCAGCAGACCTATTCCTTTTCTCAAAATGTTGTTTGCTGCATTGATGTCCCTGTCATGGGTGCATCCACATACAGGGCAGGTCCAACGCCTTACATTGAGGTCTTTGACCTCTTTGTTTTGATATCCACAATTTCCGCAGGTCTGGCTGCTGGGGAAGAAGGTAGGAACCTTCACTACCACTCTGCCAGCCCATGCGGATTTGTACTCCAACTGCCGGAAGAGTTCACTCCAGGCGGCATCCGAAATACTTTTTGCCAGATGGTGGTTCCGCAACATCCCCTTCACATTGAGGTCCTCCACACAAATGATTTGGTTCTCATTCACCAGTGTGGTG
>ULPS01055977.1_pt1 | contig 41121 bp, 35 predicted proteins | sample 1953711 | NCBI WGS metagenome assembly ULPS01 (sample SAMEA4835635, study PRJEB28245) | human gut metagenome | biome: gut microbiome; material: fecal sample | place: Denmark | collected 2008 | reverse complement strand
TCATTTTGATGTGGGTATAGGAGTATCGGCCGGCAGTGCGAACATTGCTTCCTATATCGCAGGACAAAAAGGGAGAAATTACCATTTTTATACGGAATATTCCACACGGAAGGAATATATGAGCTTTCATAATTTTTTATCAAAAAAGAGTTATATCGATATGGATTATGTATATGGAACCCTCAGTAATGAAGGTGGAGAAAATGCCCTCGACTACCAGGCGATGACCGCAAACCCCGCCGAGTTTATTGTGGTCGCCACAAATGCAGAAACGGGAAATGCCAGATATTTCACGAAAGATGATATGAAGCTGAACAGCTATGATCCCCTGAAGGCGTCCTGTTCCATCCCATTTGTGTGCCATCCCTATTTTATTGACGGCATCCCTTATTATGACGGCGCGCTTGGAGATCCTGTTCCCATTGAGAAGGCCTTCTCAATGGGATGTGAGAAGGTTGTCCTGATCCTTACAAAGCCGAAAAGTCTCCGGCGCACATCGCGGAAAGATAAGCTCCTCGCTTCCCGTATCCGGCATAAATATCCGCTTGCAGCGAAGCAGCTGGAGCTGCGGGCAGATAAATATAATGATGCCATAGATCTGGCGGAACAATATGAAGATCAGGGCAGACTTTTGATCATTGCTCCTGATGACACCTGTGGTATGGATACCCTGACACGCGATACGGAGGCGATGAAACGCTTTTATGAGAAAGGTATCCATGACGGTAAAAGAGTGGCTTCCTTTTTGAAGTAATCGTAAAAAGACAGCGGAAACAGATGAATAGAAAGATATTAAAGACCTGTATGTTCCTGATCGTATTTACGATCGGACTGATTCTGGTAATTATACATTTTGAAGATATCATTCTGTGGATATCCGCTTTCCTGAAACCTGCATGAGGGAAAACCCAACGCAGTAAAAAGGCAGGGAAAATGAATAATATGAATACAGCGATAGTAACTGACAGTAACAGCGGAATATCAGAAAAAGAAGGCGCGGAGATAGGCATCAGCGTGATCCCAATGCCGGTTATCATAGAAGGGGCTACGTTCTATGAAGGGTCTGATCTGTCACACGAACAGTTTTACCGTTGCCTGCTGGAGCATAAGGATGTTTCCACATCACAGCCGTCTCCTGAGATCGTCCTGGATACATGGGACCGGCTGCTTAACGCCGGGTATGATGAGATCCTTTATATCCCCATGTCCAGCGGGTTGAGCAGTTCCTGCCAGACAGCGCTCATGCTCGCCGGATCCTATGACGGAAAAGTCCAGGTGGTAAATAACCATCGGATTTCAGTGACCCAGAGACATTCCGTCATGGATGCGATGCACCTTCGCAGACAGGGGTGTACAGCATGTGAAATAAAAGAGAGACTGGAGCAGGAGGCATTCGAATCTGTCGTATTCATTGGCGTCGAAACTCTGGAGTATCTGAAAAAAGGAGGGCGTGTAACACCGGCAGGGGCGGCTATGGGTACACTTCTGAATATAAAGCCGCTCCTGATCATTAAGGGAGAACGTCTGGATGCCTATGCGAAGGTAAGAGGAACCATGCCTTGCAGAAGGAGGCTTTTCATGGAGAGACAGTAAGATATGATCCTCTGTCCTTCAGCGTAAGCAGCCATGTGGGTCCCGGAGCTTTTGGCATGGGAATCAGCAAAAAAATCTGATTTGGTTATGGACGGCCCAAAAGGCATGATCTATAAATTTTTAAATCATGAAATGAGAGAAAGGCAGGTAAACAAAATGAGTGATTTCAGTACGGAAGTGAAAAAGATTTTTCTGGCAGGCATCGGCGCCATAGCTGTTTCAGCTGAGAAGTCGGCGGAGATCGTGGATGGTCTGGTAAAAAAAGGGGAACTGACGGTGGAGCAGGGAAAGATCCTGAATGAGGAATTGAAGCGGGATGTTTCCGATAAGGTGAAAAAGGCCGCTTCTAATATACAGGGCAATGAGCCGGTGGAAAGAATTGCCGGACGTATCAATGAAATGACCCCGGAAGAAAGGGAACTTCTGCGTCAAAAACTGGATGAAGCGGAAAACAGCCAGACCCCGGAACAGGCTGACACAGTTGAGATTCCCATAAGTGATGAGGACGAAGATGCCTGACATAGGACAGCAATAAGTTAAATGGGGCAGAAAGGCTGGAAAATGGGAAATAGAACGGAAAAGAACAGTGCCAGGCTCCATGAGATTTTCATGATCCTAAAAGAAAATGACATTGCGCATGGACTGACACCGCAGAAACTGTGCCGGATCCTGGAACAGCTCGGTCCGACCTTTATCAAACTCGGTCAGATCCTGTCCATGCGTTCCGACCTGATCCCTGCGGCCTACTGTGATGAACTGGTAAAGCTGCGCACCCATGCGGAGCCAATGCCGTTTCCTAAGGTCAGGCAGATCATCGAAGAAGAATACGGGGTAAAGAGCTGGAAAGAGGTCTTTCATTTCCTCGATCCGCAGCCGGTTGGCTCTGCTTCCATTGCGCAGGTGCACAGAGCTGTGCTGAAAAACGGCAAAGCAGTTGTGGTAAAGGTATGCCGGCCGGGAATCCGAAAAACGATGGGAGAAGACATCTCCATCCTTCGGAAAGCGGTCGGCCTTGTGAAGTTTGCTCCGGAACTCGGGGACCCGCTGGATTTCAGGGTCGTGATCGAAGAAATGTGGGCGACTGCCCAGCAGGAGATGGACTTCCTTATGGAAGCCTCTCATCTGCAGGAATTTGCAGCCCTGAATGCGGATATCGCATATGTGGCCTGCCCTGCAGTGGAAAAAAGTCTGACCACTTCAAGGATTCTGGTCATGGAGTATGTGGAAGGCATTCCCATTGACCATAAGGAGGAACTTCTTTCGCTTGGCTACGATATGAGCGAAATTGCAGGGAAACTGGCTGAGAATTATGCCAAACAGGTCCTTGACGATGGCTTTTTCCATGCGGACCCACATCCGGGGAATATCCTGATCCGGGACGGGAAGATCGTCTGGCTGGACCTCGGGATGGCCGGCAGGCTGTCTGCCCGTGACAGGGAGCAGTTTACTTCAGCCGTTCAGGCAATCTCCGACGGAGATATCTATGAACTGGAAAGCATTGTCCTTTCCATTGGCGTGCTGAGACAGAAGCCGGACCGTACCGCCTTATACAATGACCTGGAAATGCTGGTGGACCGTTATGGAAGTATGGATTTTGCATCGATCAATCTGGGACAGCTCATGATGGAAATGGTGGATGTGACAAACCGGAACCATATCGGCCTGCCGGAAGGTCTTTCCATGCTTGGCCGGGGCCTTGTTACGCTGGAAGGAGTGCTTTCGGATGCTGATCCGCAGATCAATTTCATGGAAATTGTAAGACAGCATCTGGCGGGAAGAAAACCTGACCTGAAAAAAGAACTTAATGAAGCTGCAGCCGCTATTCTGTCTGCTATGAGGAAAGGGCTGGAAGTCCCGGTGCAGCTGGCGGATATCCTGAAAATGACAGTGAAAGGCCAGACTAAGGTGAATCTGGAAATCACCGGTTCAGAGGAACCGCTCTCCAAGATCGACGCCATGGTGAACAAGCTCATCATGGCGATCATCTGTGCCGGCCTTCTGGTGGGTTCCAGCCTGATCTGTACGACAGATATGCATGGCAGGCTGTTCGGCATTCCGGCACTCGGGGCGATCGGTTTCCTGATCGCCGCCGCCCTGGGGTTTGTTATCGTTTATGATATACTCAGAAAAAAATAGGAAAGAAACGGCCGCGTGTGAGAGAAAGAGCATGGCATGAAAAGGAAAGAGAAGAATAAGTTCCAGGAAAAAGAGAATGCCCGGAAAGAGATCGTGCGGGCGTACCCGGACTGTATGGAAGGGCTGGACAGCAGCCAGGTGCAGGAGAGGATGGATGCCGGATGGGGCAATGAGGAAGTGGATGCTTCCAGCCTTACAGTCCGTGATATCATCAGAAAAAATGTCTGCACTTATTTTAACTTTATTTTCGCGGTCCTGGCTGTTCTTGTCTGCCTGACGGGCTCATTCCGTAATCTGACCTTTCTTCCTGTCATTATCATAAACACAGCTGTCGGCATCATACAGGAAATCCGTGCCAAAAAGATCCTGGATAAAATGAACATGCTCAACGCCCCTCATGCGGAGGTGGTCCGGGAAGGCAGGCTGCAGCAGGTGGATTCCGGCGGGCTTGTGATCGACGATATTGTGATTTTCCGCACAGGAAGTCAGGTCTGCGCGGATGCCGTTGTATGCCGGGGAGAGGTCAGGGTCAACGAGTCCCTGCTTACGGGAGAATCAGAGGAGATCGTGAAGAGGGAAGGCGATTCCCTTCTGTCCGGAAGCTTCATCACGGCGGGAAACTGCCGGGCAAGGCTGGAAGCCGTCGGACGGGATTCCTACATTTCCAGACTGACCCTGCAGGCGAAAGCCATGCGGGAAGGAGAGCAGTCTGAAATGATCCGCTCCCTGAACAGGCTGGTACGCATCGCCGGGATCGCGATCATCCCCATTGGCGCCGCGCTCTTTTATCAGAGCTATATCTGGAATAGGGAATCTTTCCGGGACAGTATCCTGTCCATGGTAGCGGCGGTCATCGGCATGATACCGGAAGGACTTTATCTTCTCACCACGATGGCGCTGACGGTTGGTACGGTACGTCTCGCCGTAAAAAAGGTGCTGCTCCATGATATGAAAAGCATGGAAACGCTTGCCCGGGTAAATGTCCTGTGCGTGGATAAAACGGGCACGATAACGGAAGAAGCGATGGAGGTGAAGGAGCTGGTCTGCCCGATGGAGGAAAAGGAGGAAACGGGGAAATTACTGGCCGGTTTCGTACATGCGATGGAGCCGGAAAACGGAACAATGAGGGCGCTACAGCTCGCCTTTCCGGATAAAACGGACAGAAAGCCGGAATCCGTGGTCCCCTTTTCTTCTGAGACAAAATACAGCGGCGCCATGCTGGACGGGACATCCTATGTTCTCGGCGCGCCGGAAATGGTGCTTCTGGAAAGATACGGAGAATACAGGGAAAGACTGGAGGGATACTCCCGCCGCGGATACCGTGTCCTCGTTTTCGGAAAAAGTGCGGAACATCCCGACGGGAAGCCCCTGAAAACAGGGATACAGCCAATGGCAGCCATAATCCTGCAGAACCGCATCCGGAAAGAAGCGCCGGAGACATTTGCCTATTTTGCAAAGCAGGGCGTGGAGATCAAAGTGATCTCCGGGGACAATCCGCTGACCGTTTCCGAGGCGGCAAAGGAAGCAGGCATTGCAGGCGCAGACAGGTATGTGGACGCCAGAAAACTGCATACGCAGGAAGAACTGGAACAAGCCGCGATGCGGTATACCGTATTCGGGAGAGTGCTCCCGGAACAGAAAAGGCTCCTGATAAAAGCGCTGAAAAAGAATGGGAAAACGGTGGCTATGACAGGGGACGGCGTAAACGATGTGCTTGCTCTGAGGGACGCGGACTGCAGCATCGCCATGGCGTCCGGAAGCGAGGCGGCCATCCAGGCTTCCCAGGTGGTGCTTTTGGAATCGGATTTTTCCAGGATGCCGGATGTGGTCGGTGAAGGAAGGCGCGTTGTGAACAATATCCAGCAGTCCGCCAGCCTTTTCCTTGTGAAGAACATCTTTTCCTTCCTGCTGTCCCTGGCTTCCCTGTGCTTTGTGTTCCAATATCCCCTGGAGCCTTCCCAGATATCGCTGGTCAGCATGTTCACCATAGGCATACCTGGATTTTTCCTGTCTCTGCAGCCGAACTTCGGTCAGATACGGGGAAAATTTCTCACCAACGTGTTCCTGAAAGCGCTTCCTGCCGGGATCACGGACGCGCTGCTGGTCACCGGACTGGCATTTTTCGGAGAGACATTTCAGATCGGGGCGGATGACATTTCAACGGCGGCAACCCTGCTTCTTTCCGTGGTGGGTTTCATGATCCTGTATCAGATCTGCCGGCCCATGAATGCGGTGCGCCGCCTGATCTGGTGGGGGTGCGCGGCAGGGCTCGTGGGATGCGTTCTGCTGGTCCCCCGGCTGTTCGGGATCACAGCCGTCTCCAGGCAATGTATCATGCTCCTGGTCCTTTTTGTCATTGCGTCGGAATCCATTTTCCGGTATCTGACCCGGTTTAATGAATGGGTACAGAAAAAGCTGCTGAAGCTTCAGAATGGAGATTAGCATGAAACCTGTTACGATAGGCATACCGCGCGGATTGCTTTATTACCGATTTCAGAAAGGGGACATGTAATGGCACGCAATGAGAAATCACAGCGCATGCTGTGGGGACAACATCCTTCTACCCGGATGTGCGCACCATCTTGGAGATCGGCGGACAGGATTCCAAGATCATCCTTGTGGAGAAGAAAGGGCTCTGGGATGCAGGGTAAACGTGGACCCGAACGGCCATCTGATGGGAGCCATCGGGGCTGCAATCCTGGCTCAGAACGGCAGCGCCTGCAGGGAATTTGATTTTACCATTGAGAATCTGGACTTCCACATCAGGGAAACTTCCTGCGGCAGATGCTCCAATAATTGTGAAATCCTGTGCGTATACCGGGGGAAGACGCTTATTGACGCATGGGGAAACCGCTGTGAACGTGGAAATATCATGGCTTGAAATAGGGCAGGAAAGCTGATAACATTGATGCAAAGAAAGGAACGAGAGACATGGCAGTAAAAATTAATTTTAATCCGGATGATCTGAAGTTGATCCAATCGGTTGATGAACGTCTGGTGTCATTTAATATAGAAATGACAGAAGTGACGGGAGGGACTTTCTGGAAAAGTTATACCCCGGAACAGATAGCCGGAACAGAGAGCTTTCACATTGAAAAAACCGGCGATATGAAAGATGTCGCATCCATGTCAGAAATGATGGAATATTATCCACCGATTGACCTGTATAATGAAAAACTGCGCAGTTATGTGAAATATCTTGGCCCGGTCTGGATCCGGGTTTCCGGTTCCTGGGCAACCAAAACATACTATGATTTCGACGGGATAACAGGAGGAAAAGCACCGGAAGGTTACAGCAGTGTATTGACCAGGGAACAGTGGATTGGAGTTTTGGACTTCGTAAAAGCTGTGAAAGGAAAGCTGCTGATTTCTGTCAGCAACTGTACAGGGGATCATCCGGGCGGTGGAGCGCTTGATCTGACGCAGGCAGCAAAGATTTTCGATTTCAGCCATGCATATGGTGTGGACATAGATGCCGCAGAGTTTATGAATGAGCCAAATATGCTGGAGTTTTCGGGAGCTCCTGCAGGTTATGCTGCTGCGGATTACGCCCGGGACCAGGATATCTTCTTTGGATGGGTAAGAAAGCATTATCCAAACTGTATTCTCGTTGGTCCATGTACTACTGGAGACCCATCCCTGAGCTGCAACGGGAAGCGAAGCCTGTCGGCCGGAATCGCGGGTATTGCCCCGACCTGCACCACGCAGGCTCTGATGGAGGGAACAACTATCCGGCCGGATATTTTCAGCTATCATTATTATAATGGCATTTCCGAGAGAGGGGCGTCCCTGGCTCCTGACAGCCATTGGACTGCTGAGGAAGCCAGTACAGACGAGTATCTGTCCGTGGCGCCGGAATGTGCCAGAAGCCATGCAGAACTGAGGGATAAATATGTACCTGGAGGCCAGATGTGGGTCACGGAATCCGGTGATGCAGGTGCCGGTGGAAATACCTGGGCATCTACTTATCTGGATGTCCTGCGGACACTGAACGAGCTGGGAAGTTTTTCTGTGATCACGGATGGCGTGATCTTCCATAACACACTTGCCTCTTCAGATTATGGTTTTCTGGAACATGGTATATTCAGGCCCCGCCCCAATTATTATGCAGTCCTTCTCTGGAACAGACTGATGGGGACAAAAGTCTATGACTGTAATAATCCAGACAGAGAAGGCGCGCATGTGTACTGCCATTCCCGTCGAGATAAAAAAGATGGCATTGTATATCTCGTTATCAATAATTCTATGACGGAGACTACTACTGTAGAGCTGCCTTGTGAGGCAGAACAATATACTCTCAGTGCGGATGCGATGCGTTCATCTGCTGTGAAACTTAATGATAAAGATTTTGATTTAATTAAACTGCCAGAAGGAGTGATCGGTTTAGGCCATAAAATTGAGGAGGGAATAGCAGAAGTCGCGCCTGGTTGCTGCAGTTTCTTTGTCTTATGACCGGATAGAAGCTGCAGCTTTGATAATCTGGAAACTGCGGGAAAAATTGTAGATAGAAAAGCTGTCTGACAGCAGAAAAGAGGATGAAAATGGATATCGTACAGGCAATAAGGGAAAGACATTCAGTGAGGGCCTATACCGGTCGTAAGATCGAGGAGGATAAGAGAGATAAACTGGAGGAGCTGATCAGGGCATGCAATGAGGAGAGCGGACTGCATATCTGGATACGTTTTGACGATCCTTCCGGTTTTGACTCAAGACTGGCGCATTATGGGAAATTCCGCAATGTGGAAAACTATATCATTCTGGCGGGTAAGCCTTCTGATGATCTGGATGAAAAGTGCGGCTATTACGGAGAGAAGATAGTCCTTGAAGCACAGAGGATGGGACTGAACACCTGCTGGGTGGCTTTGTCCTTCAATAAGAGCAGCGTGAAAAAGCTGATTCCTGAAGGAGAAAAACTGGTGCTCGTCATTTCCATAGGCTACGGAGAAACACAGGGTACAGCTCACAAGAGCCGGGCACTGGAAAGCGTCATGGTGACAAAGGGCGTGATGCCGGATTGGTTCCGAAAAGGAGCGGAAGCCGCGCTCATGGCCCCGACCGCCATTAACCAACAGAAATTTAAGATGGGAATGAAGGATGGTAATCCTGTGATCCGTATCGCCGGCATCGGTCCATATACAAAGGTTGACCTTGGGATCGTGAAATATAATTTTGAAGCGGCGTCCGGACACAAGGTAAAATAAGTGAGATTTCAGGGAATATACGTTGTACGGATTGGAACAGAGACATGCCTGTGAGACTGTGGCTGAGAGGATCCTGAAAAAAATAATGCCGGAAGACATAAGCGTTGCAGAGCTCTGCAGCGCTTTTTTGTAGTATGACTGGCATGCCGCCAGGTCTGGGAGTCCAGAACGTCGCCCTCCCCTGAAGGAAGTGTTGATAACTTTCTTTGCAGATGGCAGCTTTCGGAAAAACGATTTTGTACACGGCAGAGACCGGACAGGAATTTATAATTTTTTTTAATTTAGGGGTTGCAAAATACCTCCGGTGGGTATATATTATGACTGTAGCAGGAAATACCCCGTGGGGGTTTATAAAAGGAGCATAAGAGTGGAAGAATCAAAAGAATGTACGAAATGCAGCCACAGGACAAAACAACGCTCTGAGAAAGAACGCCGGGATATGCTGAACCGCCTGAGCCGGATCGAAGGCCAGGTCAGAGGGATCAGAAAAATGGTTGAGAGTGATGTATACTGCCCGGATATCCTGATCCAGGTTTCGGCAGTAAACGCGGCACTCAACAGTTTTAACAAGGTGCTCCTGGCAGAACATCTCCGGTCCTGCGTGGTGGACGATATCAAAGATGGCAGGGAAGAGGAAGCCATCGATGAGCTCGTAAAGGTCCTGCAGAAGCTTATGAAATAACTCTGACTTGAATTCATAGACTTGGAGGAATGAACATGAAACAATATGATATCACCGGTATGAGCTGTGCGGCGTGCAGCAACCGAATCGAAAAAGCCGTTTCCAAAGTTCCGGGAGTCACTTCCTGTACCGTCAGCCTTCTGACGAATTCCATGGGAGTGGAAGGCACGGCTTCCCCGGAATCAGTTATTGATGCGGTTGAGAAGGCTGGATATGGCGCTTCGGAAAAAGGGGCGCATGCGGATCAGGCAAAAGGGAAGGGCGTTTCTATCGCCGAGGAGGAGGAATCCCTGAAGGATAAAGAAACGCCAAAAATGAAACGGAGGCTGATCGCCTCGCTTTGTCTCTGGATCCCGTTAATGTATATTTCCATGGGCCACATGATGTGGAACTGGCCGCTGCCTTCCGTCCTGGCCGACAATCATATGGCGATCGGCCTGATCGAGCTGCTGCTTACGACAATGATCATGGTGGTCAACCAGAAGTTCTTTGTGAGCGGCTTCAGCAGCCTGATCCACGGTGGTCCGAACATGGATACTCTGGTGGCTCTGGGGGCAGGAGCTTCCTATGTTTACAGTCTCTATGGGATGTTCGGTATGTCTGCCGCGCTGACACGTTCAGATGCCGCGGGCGTAATGACCTATATGCATGATCTGTATTTTGAGTCAGCGGGCACGATCCTGACTCTGATCACTGTAGGAAAGCTGCTGGAGGCAATCTCCAAGGGACGGACCACGAACGCTCTGAAGAGCCTGATGAAGCTGGCTCCCAAGACGGCGACGGTAATCCGGGACGGCAAAGAAGAAGTCATATCCGTGGACCAGGTGCGGAAAGGCGATGTGTTCGTCGTTAAGCCCGGAGAGAACATCCCGGTAGACGGTATCGTCCTGGAAGGGACCAGCGCGGTAAACGAATCCGCGCTGACCGGCGAGAGCATTCCGGTTGATAAAAATGCGGGCGACGCCGTATCTGCCGCAACTCTGAACCAGTCCGGCTATCTGCGGTGCGAGGCGTCCCGTGTGGGCGAGGATACGACTCTTTCGCAGATCATCCAGATGGTCAGCGACGCGGCGGCCACAAAGGCGCCCATCGCCAAGATCGCCGACCGGGTGTCCGGAGTATTTGTCCCGGCTGTGATCGCTATCGCTATAGTCACGTTTATCGTCTGGATGCTGGCCGGACAGACCGTCGGATTTGCACTGGCAAGAGCCATTTCCGTTCTGGTTATAAGCTGCCCTTGCGCCCTTGGGCTTGCCACGCCTGTGGCGATCATGGTCGGCAACGGTATGGGCGCAAAAAACGGTATCCTGTTCAAAACAGCTGTTTCCCTGGAGGAAACGGGAAGGACGCAGATCGTCGCACTGGATAAGACAGGGACCATCACCAGCGGCGAACCGAAAGTGACGGATATGATCCCGGCAGACGGAATAACAGAACAGGAGCTTCTGGCATATGCCTATGCCCTGGAACAGAAGAGTGAGCATCCGCTCGCCCATGCGGTCATCGTAAAGGCGAAGGAAGATCCTTCCCTCCGGAAATACGATGCCGAAGGCTTCCAGGCTGTACCGGGCAATGGCCTTTCCGGAAAAGTGAATGGCTCGCTGATCTGTGGAGGCAACCTGAAATTTATCAGCCAGAATGCCGGGGTTTCTGATGATACCAGAAAAACAGCTGACAGGCTCGCCGAAGAAGGAAAGACTCCTCTGTTCTTCAGCAGGGATGGAAAACTGATCGGCATCATCGCAGTGGCGGACGTCATCAAGGAAGACAGCCCCGAAGCGATCAGAGAGCTTCGCAACATGGGTATTCATGTGGTTATGCTGACAGGCGATAACGAACGCACGGCAAAGGCTATCGGAGCGCAGGCGGGCGTGGATGAAGTGATCGCAGGCGTACTGCCGGATGGAAAAGAGAGTGTGATCCGTTCCCTGAAGAAGAAAGGCAAAGTTGCAATGGTAGGCGACGGCATCAACGATGCCCCTGCTCTGACAAGAGCTGATATCGGCATCGCCATCGGCGCAGGCACCGATATCGCGATCGACGCCGCAGATGTGGTGCTCATGAAGAGCAGGCTTACCGATGTGGCCGCGGCGATCCGCTTGAGCCGCGCAACCCTGCGTAACATCCATGAGAATCTGTTTTGGGCGTTCTTTTATAACGTCATCGGCATCCCGCTGGCTGCCGGCGTATGGTATCCCATCTTCGGATGGCTGTTGAACCCGATGTTCGGAGCCGCTGCCATGAGCCTTTCCAGCTTCTGTGTCGTAAGTAATGCATTGCGTCTTAACTGGTTCAAAATGTATGATACCAGTAAAGATAGAAAGATCAAAACCAAGAAAAACAGCAATAACAAGGAGGACAAAACCATGACAAAGACGATCAGTATTGAAGGTATGAGTTGTATGCACTGCGAGAATACGGTAAAGAAAGCCCTTGAAGCGCTGGATCAGGTAGACAGCGCGGAAGTGAGCCATGAGACGGGAACAGCAGTTGTGACTCTGAATTCCCAGGTCAGCGACGATGTCCTGAAAAAAGCCGTGGAAGATCAGGATTATAAAGTAACCAGGATTGCCTGAAGCTCTTCCATGAACAGGTAAGACTCGTGCGCCGCCGGGCGCACACATAAAGAGCGGCAGCGCCACAGCCTGAAGCGCTGTCGCTCATTTCGGTCTGTGGAGGAAAAACGACGCCACAGCCATATAAAGAAACAGGAGAAACCTGACGCAGATGACAGAACGAACGGACAAAACTGATGTTATGAAAATTGACAATCTTGATGCTCCGGAGCTTGATCTGTATGCCCGTCTTTCGGAAACAGAGCTGCTTCGGCTGAATGAACCGGACCGGGGCGTATTCATTGCGGAAAGCCCCAGGGTGATCGAGCGCGCGCTTCAGGCGGGTTGTGTGCCGATTTCCATACTCTGTGAAGAACGGCAGGCGGAAGAAGCGGGAAGACTGATCCGGAACAATATGCATCTGCTGCAGATGCGCGACCCGGAAGGACAGCCCGGCCATGGCCGGAGGATTCCTGTTTATACGGCTCCTTTTGATGTCCTGACACGGCTGACAGGATTTGCGCTCACCCGAGGCATGCTCTGTGCCATGTATCGTCCGGATATGCCGTCTGTGGAAGATGTTTGCAGGGGCGCAGCGCGGATTGCCGTGCTGGAACAGATCATGAACCCCACGAATGTGGGTGCCATATTCCGCTCCGCAGCGGCACTTCATATGGATGCGGTCCTTCTGACTCATGGCTGCAGCGATCCGCTCTACCGCCGGGTCATCCGCGTCAGCATGGGCACCGTTTTTCAGATTCCATGGACGTTCCTCCCGGCAGAAGGGCCGTATGCCTGGCCGGGGGAAGGACACGCGCTTCTGCATCGTCTGGGCTTCCGGACTGTCGCAATGGCGCTCCGGGAGGATTCTTTGTCCATAGAGGATCCCCGGCTGATGGCAGAGAAAAAGCTGGCCATCGTACTGGGGAGTGAAGGAGACGGGCTGCGGGCTGATACCATTGCCTCCTGCGATTATACGGTGCGGATTCCCATGTCCCACGGTGTGGATTCTCTCAATGTTGCAGCAGCCAGCGCTGTGGCTTTCTGGCAGCTCGGTCGGAAGACGGGGAAATAAAAAGAGCGGAGAAAAAGAGACCGGGCCAGGAATTGCTTGACCAGATTTTTCAGATGGTCTACTATAATGACAGATGCGGCATCGCCGTAAAAAGAAAAGAATGGGGGATAAAACCATGCAGATTTATGTTGACGCTGCTGCCCTTCGGGATGGAAACGGCAGCAAGGAAAGGCCCTTCCGGCATATCAATGACGCGGCCCATATTGCGAAGGCGGGAGATGAGATTCTGGTCTGCCCCGGCGTATACCGGGAATATGTGGACCCGGTAAATGCCGGAACGGAAGAAAACAGAATTATCTACCGCAGTACCGAGCCGCTGGGGGCTGTGATCACCGGAGCGGAAGAGGTGAAGAGCTGGAAGCCGTATGAAGGGAATGTATGGGTCTGCCGGATTGGCAACAGCCTGTTTGGCGGTTATAATCCCTACACCACCTATGTGTATGGGGACTGGTACTTTGCCGGCAGGAGCAAACACACAGGCGCTGTCTATCTGAACGATAAAATGCTCTATGAAGCGGACAGCCTGGAAGCCTGCATCAGAGGAGAGATCTGGGAGTGCTCCTGGGAACCGGAGGCTTCCGTGTACAAATGGTATGCTGAACAGGACGGAGAGGAGACGGTGATTTATGCCAACTTCCAGGGGAAAAATCCCAATGAGGAGAAGGTTGAGATCAATGTGCGCAGGGAATGCTTCCTTCCGTCGAAGACCGGTGTGGGATACATTACGGTAAGCGGCTTCCGGATTGAAAAAGCAGCTACCACCTGGGCGCCTCCGGCCGCGTATCAGGATGGCATGATCGGACCGCACTGGTCGAAGGGCTGGATCATTGAGGACTGTGAAATCAGCAACAGCAAATGTGCCGGAATCAGCCTTGGCAAGTATCTGGATCCGGACAATGACCATTACTTTACCTATAAGCATGTGAAGAGTCCTACGCAGATGGAGCGGGATGCTGTATGCAGAGGACAGTATCATGGATGGCTGAAGGAAAAAGTGGGAAGCCATATCATCCGCCGCTGCAACATTCATCACTGTGAGCAGGGGGGAATTATCGGCCGGATGGGCGGAGTTTTCTCTGTCATTGAAGATAACCATATCCATCACATCAATAATATGATGGAGCTGGGCGGGGCGGAAATCGCGGGCATTAAAATGCATGCCGCCATCGATGTGATCTACCGCCGCAACCATATCCACCACTGCACCATGGGAATCTGGTGCGACTGGGAGGCGCAGGGAACCAGGATTACACAGAATCTGTTCCATGATAATCAGCGGCCTGCCTTTGCCAGACAGTTAAAGGGCGGCATGATGAGCCAGGATATTTTCGTTGAGGTGGGACACGGCCCTACCCTGATCGATAATAATATTCTCATGTCCGACGTATCCCTGAGGATGGCGACACAGGGCGTCGCCATGGTACATAATCTGATCTGTGGAGCTCTGACCTGTGTGGGCGGAGGCACCGGGCCGCGTTATACGCCCTATCATATCCCGCACCGCACGGAGGTGATGGGATTCATGACCATCCTGCACGGTGACGACCGCTTCTATAACAATATTTTTGTACAGAAATGGCCGAAGGAAGCTTTTACCGTCCTGCGCGACAGCAGCGAAGGTTCCGATGAGGAAAACCGGGAAGTGGGAACCCATGTAATGGACGAATATCCCACCTATGAGGAATGGATCCGGCAGTTTGACATGGACACGGATACGCCGGACATGGCAAAGCTGGAGCCTGCGCATGGCGGACATCTTCCTGTATGGGTGAAGGGAAACGTCTATTTTAACGGAGCGAAGGCCTGCAAAAAGGAAACACATAATCTGATAGATGGTGAACATGAGGTGAGAGTTGATGTCCTGATGCAGGACGGAAAGCCGGTTCTTTCCACCAACCTGTATGATTTTCTGGATGGATTTAAGGCGGACATGGTTAACAGTGATGTTCTCGGTAAGGCCTTTGAACCGGAGGAACGGTTTGAAAATCCGGATGGAACGCCGATTGTCTTTGACAGAGACTATTTCGGCAGCCATCGTGGAACGGAGATCCTGCCCGGTCCGTTCGCAAAGGCGCCGGAAACGGACAGAAAACTCTGGTAACTTTCGGGGTTCCGTATACAAAGGACTCCGATAAAAGCAGAACGGTGACGGGAAATGGACTGCACACGGTCCGTTTCCCACATAACAGGAGAAAAATTATGAGAAACGAATATCAGGTTGCCTGGACGGGGGATTCCTTCCGCACGTCCGATGGAAAATGCTGGCAGTTTGACGCGTCCTTTCAGCCGCGTATCATACTGAGAGATGGAAGAGAAATCCTTTTTGCACAGGCCGGAGAGATCAGGCGTTCCCATCTTTCTACCGGTCTTGGGGAAGGGGAAAGCAGTTGCTATTTCGGGTTTGAAGGCTATCCTGAGCTTTCCTTTGAAACCCGGATTCTGGTCAATAAGACCACCGGCTTTGCCGACTGCACCTTTGTACCTCTGAATCTGACGGGCCTGGAGGTGAAGGAAGTCTGCTGGCCCGCTCCTCTTATGGCGGATGGAAAAGGCTCCTATGCGGTTCTGAACACCATGCAGGGACAGCTTCTGCCTTCCGACTGGCCGGAGGCTGTGGGAGAGAAGCTTCCCTTTGACGGACAGATGTGTTCAGAGTCGGCATATATGCCATGGTGGGGAGAGATCACGCCGGAAGGCGGCTATCTCTGCTATGTGCGGCAGAGCTGGGACAGCGCCTATACCATATCCCATCCGGCCGGAGGCCCCACAAGGGTATTTGTGCGTTTCCTGCCTTCCATGGGATCAATGCGGTATGCCCGTACGGTGACATACTGCTTCGTCCCAGCGGGAAGCGATTATGTGACGCTTTGTAAGGTTTACCGCAATATCGCAGAGGAAGAAGGCCGTGTGCGCACGCTTCGGGAAAAGGCAATTCAGAATCCCAATGTGGAAAAGCTCATCGGCTGCTGCGTCATGCATGTGGAGGGGAAAACCCACGTGTCAGAAGGATCGGCCTATTACGATAAGGAAAATCCGGAGAAAAACGACCGCCTCGTGCCGTTTTCCCACTGGACGAAGCGCGTCAGACAGCTGAAGGAGCTTGGGGTGGATCAGCTCTATCTGCATCTTGACGGATGGGGCCAGCCAGGCTATGACAATCAGCATCCGGACTATCTGCCTCCCTGCCGGGAAGCGGGCGGCTGGGAAGGCATGAAGGAGCTTTCCGATACCATGCAGGAGCTGGGATATATGTTTGGTGTCCACGATCAGTATCGGGATTATTATCTGGATGCAGCCACATATGACCCGGACAATGCGGCGATGAGCGCGGACGGAAGTCTTTTTGAGCTGGCGCGCTGGGCAGGAGGACGGCAGAACTATCTCTGCGCATCCCTTGCGCCGGATTATGTGAGACGGAATTTTGAGCAGCTTTTTGAGCACGGCATCCATCTGGAAGGAACCTATCTGGATGTCTTTACCTGTAATGAACCGGATGAATGCGTGAATCCCCATCATCCGATGACCCGGCGGGAATGTATCGACGCGCGCAATCAGTGCTTCCATTATCTGAGCGCACACCACATCGCGCCTTCCTCAGAGGAGGTCAATGACTGGGCGGTGGGAGCGCAGGTTTTCTGCCACTGGGCGCCGTATATGACGGGCTGCGCGATTCCTGTGCCTCTTTTCAATCTGGTATATCACGACTGCGTGATCATACCCTGGATGATGCCCGCAGGCCGCTGGGGAATTCCGGAAGGGACCACCGGATTTCTGCATGCCCTGCTGAACGGCGGAATGGGATATATGGACGAATATGCGGAAGGGGATGAACTGAAGGAAAATATCCGGCAGTGGCAGACCATCCGCGAGCTTCAGCGTCATGTCGCAATGGAGCAGATGGTGAAGCACGAATTCCTGAATGAGGACCGTACGGAACAGAGAACTACATTCTCCGACGGAACACAGGTAACGGTTCATTTTGCGGATAATACATTCAAAATCGAATATCCGTCGGAAAAATAGTATACCATTCCGAAAGCGTCTGCGCTGCTCTCAATGAGAAACCGCAGGAGTCAGCTCATGCACTCAGAGCATGAGCATGGAAAAAAATGTTGACAAAGAAGAATTTGCTGATTATACTGTTACTGTTGTAAAAATTAGAGACAAAAACGGAACGAAGGCGTTCATCCCACGCGGATAGTGGGTGAACGCCTTTTTTGTATTGCAGATACAAGACGGAATTTCGCATTCCGCATTTCTGAAATACTGCCGCATAAACGGGAAATAGTGCATGTTACATAGACGGCATCTCCCTGCCGCCTGCTAAAATATGGCTAATTTAACAAAAACAGGTCGATTTCCATTGCTTTTTTTGATTTTTTAAAGTATACTGAAGTTGCCACGTTTTCAAAACAAGTCATATTTTGATGTGTCTCTATACCAGGTTACATTGTTGTTTCCACTTCTTGGAGTTTTAAATCATTTATTTACAACCGGAAAAAACGGGACAGAAGAAAAGAGTGATTTTTAAAATAAAGCATTCTCAGAACTTTTGCATTCCCGGTACATAAGAGTAAGGAGGTATACTTACATGACAAAAATTAAAACGGCAGAAGCATTACCGGGAACGTCCCGGAATCCGGTACTCCTTTTCAGAATACTGCTTCTGATCGGGGCAGTTCTCCTGGTCGGCGGAGCAGTCTGGTATGTGGCAATCACAGGAATTATTGGAAGAAATGACTGGGATTTTACACGCTATGGACTGGCACCTACCCTGACAGCCGCGTTGGGGGGGGGACTTCTGGTCTGTGACATTGCGGCATACTTCTTCCTTCCCTGCTTCAGGGAAGCGTCTGCGCCGCTCAAGCATGATCTCAGGCGCGATAAGGCCCGGTATCTTCTCATTCTTCCGGGTATTCTGCTGGTGTTCGTTTTCAACTACATCCCGATGTATGGCATCGTTCTTGCTTTTAAGGATTATAAGATTAAAAGCGGAATCATGTTTTCCGAATGGTGCGGTCTGGAGAATTTTACCCGGTTCTTCGGACGTTCTGTTGCCGGAAACGTTATCCTGAATACGCTTTTCATCGGTGTGACCCAGCTGATCATCACTTTCCCGATTCCGATTATTCTCGCATTGTTGCTGAATGAGCTTCGAAGCAAAAAATTCCGCAGCGCGATTCAGTCAACCATATATCTTCCCCATTTTGTCAGCTGGATTATCATGTATTCGCTGGTATTTTCCCTCTTCTCTGTAACCGGCGGCATGGTCAACAAGCTGCTCATTTCCATGGAGCTGCCGACGATTAATCTGCTTTCTGATCCTGACATGTTTTACGGCATGCTGTATGGAACCAGTATATGGAAGGAAGCAGGGTGGGGAACGATTATCTATATGGCCGCCATTGCCGGTGTGGATGAGGAGATGCATGAGGCGGCCTACCTGGATGGGGCCAACCGCTTCCAGCGATGCATCTATATCACGCTTCCCAGTATCGCGTTTGTCATTACAACCATGCTGATTCTGAATGTTGGTTCGGTTATGGGTGCAAACTTCGACCAGATTATGAACCTGCGTACGGATGCTACGGCAAATACGGTGGCTCAGGTTATTGATACCTATGTTTACGATATGGGTGTTGAAAAGGGACAATACGATCTGGCTACTGCCATAGGCCTGTTCCAGCAGGGAGTCAACTGTATCCTCCTGTTTGCCAGCAACTTTGTGGTAAAGAAGATGTCAGGTGAAGGATTCTTTTAAAAATTGTGAACGGATAAGGAGGCTGCAGATTATGGCAGATAAAGGAAATAAAACAGTAAAAAGAAAACGCAGAGTGAGACGTTCGCCCGGAGAAAGGTTATTTGATGCCCTGAATGTGACCTTTTTTATCATTGTTGCGGTGATCATGATTTTTCCATTCTGGAACGTCATTTCCATATCGCTCACCAGCAATGCGGAATTCATGAGCAAACCGTTTATTCTGTTTCCGGAGCATCCGACGCTTGAGGCGTACAAATACATATTTTCCACGCCTCTGTTCCCTCGGGCCTATGGTATTACGTTTATTATCACCCTGAGCGGCACATTCCTGTCCACGCTGGTAACATCGATGCTGGCTTACGGACTTTCCAAGAAAACGATACGCGGGTACAAGTTCTTCATGATCTATCTGCTGATCACCATGTTCTTTTCCGGCGGACTTGTACCTACCTATTACAACATTACCCAGACGCTGAATCTGTCAAACAACCTGCTGGCACTGATTCTGCCGGGGACGGTCAGCGTGTTCAACTTCATCGTAATCCGTTCCTTCTTCCTCCAGCTTCCCGTTTCGCTGGAGGAATCGGCAAGGATCGACGGGGCAAATGATTTTGTGATTCTCTTTAAGATCATTTATCCGCTTTCCATTCCCGCTCTGGCGACCATAGCGATGTTTGTTGCGGTAGGACTCTGGAACAGCTGGTTTTCCGCTCAGCTTTATATGCGTGACGAGAAGCTCTATCCGCTGCAGCTGATTATCCGGAACTATATCGTCCGTTCCTCCAAGCCTGCGGATATGCAGAGCCTTGAAGGTCTGCGTGACGCATCCGGAAAGAGGATTTATCTGAATGAAACGGGATTGAAAATGGCCTGTGCGGTAGCATCTACCGTACCGATGCTGTTTATCTATCCGTTTATTCAGAAGTATTTCGAAAAGGGTGTTACTCTTGGCGCCGTGAAAGGATAAAAGGATTAAATACGATTGCTCGGCCGAAAGGCCTGTAGTAATAAATTCTTAAATAGGAGGGCTAGAAATGAAAAAGAGAAAACTTGTCGCTATGCTTCTTGCCATGTGTATGGTATTCAGCCTTGCGGCCTGCGGAAACTCCGGAGGAAGCAGTTCCTCATCGTCTACAAGCTCCGAAGGCGGGGATTCCGGCTCTGCGGAGAACTCTGATGACAGCGCATCATCAGGCGCTGAAACCGGAAGCTTCGACGACGTGATCACTCTGACGGCAGACAGTGACGGAGATCCGTTTACCTGGGATCCGTCAACGGACGAAATGGCAGCATTTATTGAGGAGAATTTTGGTATCGCTTTCCAGCAGAGTGAGACCAACTATTACAACAATGATTTTACCGTAACGCAGCTCGCAGCTACGGACGGTACCCTTCCTAAGGTGTTCTGTGCTGATATCCTGTATTATCCGCAGGAGATCACTCAGTTTATTCCGGAAGGACTTGTGGCGGAAATCCCGGAGGAGCTTCTGGACAAATATCCGCTGACGAAGGCGCTTCTGGAGAATGATGCGGTAGCCCAGACGGTTTATGGAATGTACGACGGATACTATTTCCTTCCGAAACCGGATTCTGCGGATCCCGATATCTACAAGGCTGAGCGTAAAGGTATTTTTATCCGGACCGACTGGCTGGATGCTGTTGGTATGGATATGCCTACAACCTGGGAAGATCTCTACAATGTCTGCCATGCCTTCACCTATGATGATCCGGACGGAAATGGCGTGAATGATACCTACGGACTGACCGGAGACGGCATGGGAACGCTTCGCTACTTCTTTGCGAGCACCGGCGTTTCCAACAGGTACTGGAACAAGGATGCGGATGGAAACTGGTTCTTTGGTGCATTGGATGACAGCAATATCGAGGTTCTGGAATGGCTTCGCAAGATGTGGGAAGATGGAACTATTGATCCCGACTTCGGTGCGTCAACCTGGGAAAACGGACTGCAGAAATTTTCCTCCAATACCTTTGGAATGTGTGTACGGAATGCAGATGCGAGCTGGATTAACGATGTGGCAGTGAAGTATTATGGTGCCGCTAATCCCGGGGTCAATCCTTTCGACCGTATTGATGTGATCCCTGCGCTTGCCATGGCAGAAGGTGAGACGCCCCGTATGGACGGCTATACCAGCTGCATGGTCGCCACCATGTTCTCAGAATCCATCACGGAAGAGGAGATGGATCGTTTCCTGAATTATTATGAATATCTTCTTTCCGAAGAAGGTCAGTATCTGCGTATGGGCTTTGAAGGAGAAGACTGGGAGCGCAACGATGACGGCAGCATCAGTCTGATCCGTGACGAAAACGGAAATGCCACCGTTATGGCGACCAAATATCCCTGCTCCACCGTCACGCACTGGCCGAGCTGGGGCTTCGAACTCGCAGCATATGAGAATGTTGAATTTTTTGACGAGTACAATGATGAAACCAAGGCGATGAATGCGGCTGCATGCGCGATCCGTAACGAGGATCCTGTATATCCGGAGGTTGGCCCGATGCTGATCGATGATACGACCGTAACGGATACAACCGCCTTCTCATTCAATTCCGAATACTGGCAGATCATTACCGGCACGGAGCCTGTTGCTGATATGTTTGCTGATATGAAGGAACGCGCGATGGCCAGCGGCTTTACGGATGCGGAAGAAGTAGTTGCCGAATATGCCGAGGAGTATGGCTGGTAAGATTGACAGGGGAAAATATTTTCTCTGAAAAGCCGGTATCAGGCCGGACAGAAGCATGAAGGAAAAGAGGGTGTTCCAACCGGAGCATCCTCTTTTTTTCGGCTTTTCGAGCGGGTTAATATCCGGCGCCCAGTTTTATGCTTGCAAGAAAAGAAGTACGCTGATACAATGAATCAAAAAGAAGGGAGAAAAGGATATGGCACTGCTTCATGTTGATTTTTTTTCAGATGTACTGGGAATGAGTGCGGAAATGGATGTAATCCTTCCCCAGCAGACCAGAGGGCAGATCGGAATGGAGGGCAGAGCGGCAGATGGAAAATATAAAACCGTATATCTGCTGCATGGAATGAGTGATGATCAGACGATCTGGCAGAGAAGAACATCCATCGAACGGTATGTCAGCCGCCTTGGAATCGCGGTGGTGATGCCGACGACACATCTGGGATTTTATACGGATACAAGGTACGGAATGAAATACTGGACCTTTATATCCGAAGAACTGCCCCGTGTCTGCAGAGAATTTTTTCCGCGCATGTCTGATAAAAAAGAGGATACTCTTGCCGCCGGGCTTTCCATGGGAGGGTATGGAGCGTGGAAGCTTGCGCTTCGTGCCGGTGAAACCTTCGGCGCAGGGGCGTCCCTGTCCGGAGCGCTGGATATCGTGGAGGATTACAAAAGGCATATGGCGCAGGAGGATGCGCGAAAGCCTCTGTTCGAAGGTATCTTCGGATCTCTGGAGGAGCTTCAGGGGAGCGACAATGAGATTCTTACCCTTGCCGGAAAGCTTGCGAAGGAAAAGAACGTGTCAGAACTGCCGCCGCTGTATGCCTGGTGCGGAACAGAGGATTTCCTGTACGAGGGTAATGTAAAAGCCTGGAAATATGTAACCGACCTGGGATATCAGCTGACGAGCGAGGCTTCTGCAGGAGATCATCAATGGAAATACTGGGATGAAAAAATTCAGGATGTTCTGCGCTGGTGGCTGAAAACCGATCTTGAACTGGGATAACTGCAGGGGGAAATTCATAATGAAAAAAGCAAGGCGGATTATTCTGGCTCTGCTGGCTGCAGCCCTCTGTTACATTGTTATCGGGGCGGTGATTCCATTTGTACGCCAGCCTGGGATAAGCGAGAAGACAAAAGAAGAGTTTGCGCGGAAAGAATTTTGCGGGGAGGATGCAGGCGGCGAACGAGCTGCGATTCTTTCCGATAATATGGAGGCCCTGGCAGAGAGGATCCGCCTGATTTCCCATGCAAAGGAACGGATCATTCTTTCCACCTTTGAATTTCGCAACGATGAGAGCGGGAAGGATATGATGGCGGCACTTCTTGCCGCAGCGGACAGAGGCGTTCTGGTTCAGATTCTGATGGACGGCATGCCTGCCTTTAAAAATCTTCAGTTGCCCTCCGATCCGTATTTTCAGGCGCTCTCTTCCCATGAAAACATAGAACTTGCCCTGTATAATCCGATAAACCCGCTTCAGCCATGGAAGCTTATGGGAAGGCTTCATGATAAATATCTGATTGCGGATGATACCGCCTATATTCTGGGCGGACGTAACACCTATGACTTTTTCCTGGGAGATTACGGGGATTATAAAAACTATGACTGGGATGTTCTGGTATACAGCGGAGAGACCGGCCCGGGAGAATCCATGAGCGCTCTGCTTGACTATTTTTCCCAGGTATGGGAGCTTCCTCTGAGCCGGATCTGGAAGGATGATCCCGCACTCGGTTCGCGGGGACGTGTTTTGCGCGCTCGCACGGTACTGGAAGAGCGGTATGCGTCCATGCAGGCGGAGCATCCGGACTGGTTTGCAGAGTGCGATTACATGGAAAACACCCGGGAAACGAATCGCATAGAGCTTCTTGCCAATCCCACACACTGTTATGCCAAAGAGCCTGTGGTTTACTATGAAATGACGGAACTGATGAAACAGGCGGAGCAAGAGGTCCGTTTTCATACGCCATATATTATCTGTAATGACTGGATGCTGCAGCGTCTCGCTGAAATCTGCGGGAATGTGGAAGATGTGATTATGATGACCAATTCCGCAGCGAACAACGGTAATCCGTTTGGAGCCATGGATTACCGGAAAAACAGAGATGATATCCTGGAAACGCAAGTCGGTATTCTGGAATATGACGGCGGGGTTTCCTACCATGGAAAATGCTTTGTGATCGATGACAGACTGTCCGGCATCGGCTCCTTCAACTGGGATATGCGAAGCGCCTATCTTGATACAGAGCTCATGCTTGTGATCGACAGCGAACAGCTCAATGCTGATATGCGCGCAGAAATGGCAGAGTATGAAAAGAAGGCACTGACGGTGGTGGACGAGAATACGGTGCTGGTTCCGGACGGAATGACCGCCCAGCAGACCAGCCTTCTGGAACGCCTGATGAACGGAGTCCTCTCAATCTTTGCCGGCTGGGCCAGATTCCTGATGTGATTAAAGCAGCCGCTTCTTTTTAGCGCACTTACCATGTACATGGCGCAGAAAGATACAAGACATATTTTTCAGCCCAGGCGATAAGCTTCCAGCAGGCGTTGGATCTGCAGATTCAGATTTTCGGGAAGGCCGGACTGATTTCTGTCAGAAAGCCGTATCCACAGAGATAGTTTTCTGCAGCCGGCGGATTTTTCCCGGGCACGCCCTTTCGCTGCCATGCGAATGCGTACCTGAACGCGCCTCTGTTCAAACAGAGGAATAAGAATATAGTATAATCTGTCGTCAGGAAAGGAGAGATATCCCATTTCCTGGCCGTGATGGTTTTTCAGATAAAGTCTGTGCTTCCTCAGGGAGGAAGGAAAGAGAAGCTCGCCTTCCTGTAAATCAGTCCGGAAGGAAGTGCCATGTGCTTTGGAAATCCATTTTTTATCATATTCGAGCATCGCAGAAAAATGATACAGCTCCCGTCCCTGTGGATCTGTTTTCATTTCTGAGGCAAGCTCTCTTATCGAAGATTGTGCATCCGTAAACTGCTGGGCAAGAAGGTAGGCAAGCTCTGCCTGAACAGAAAGGCGTATAGAAGGCGGCTCCTCTCTGGAAAGCTCCTCATCAATCTCATCCAGAATCAGACGGCTGCAACGGTAGAGGCTGAGCAGAAACAGAGGAAAATCCTCCTGTGTATGCCAGAGATATTTTCCCGTTGCAATGGGAAAGCTGCCGAGCACAGCGCCTTCCTGATCTTCTGCATAATGAAAAATTTCGCGTTCCCGGAAGGCATAAGGATTCACCGGCGCATCCCATGTGGAATTCCGTTTCCCGGCAGCTTCCGCGCGATGGACATTGTCGGCTTCTGTTTCAGAGCTGATGGAAGCAGTACCGGAAAGCGCTTTTTTCAGCAAAGAATAGGCAGCGTTGAGCTTCTGCGCATCATGAAGCGGATTTTCAATGGCTGCATCCGGATGGGACTGCAGCATGAGCCTTCGATATCTCCTTTTGATTTCCGGCTCCCCTGCTCCCGGTGAAAGTCCCAGAATCTGATAAGCCTCATGTTCCGTCATACTGTTTCGCCCTCTTTTTTCTAATCAGACAGTTTCCTGAAAAATTTGAACAGATTTAAACAGATACAGTATATCCCTTTGGATCAGTTCGGGCAACCCGCTTATTCGGGAAAGAACGAAAAATGAAAACTTCTCCGAAAAGCTTCCAAAACTCCCAAAAGTTTTTGAAAAAGGGCTTGCAAAATCAGGAAGCACAAAGTATAATGTTGTTTGTTCGAGTTATGCTGGAATAGCGCAGTCGGTAGCGCAACTGATTCGTAATCAGTAGGTCGAGGGTTCGAGTCCCTTTTCCAGCTTAATCGTCAGGGGAAAAGGGGCTGATTACATAATCAGCTTCTTTTTTCAGGTAAGAGGGAAATTCCTGTGTTTCATGCAACCGATGTCGTACATACGGCATCCCAAAATGATGCCGCCTGAAGGCGGCAGGAGGAAGAGGCGGAAAAAATCTCCGATTTTTTCCTGGAAATTGAGCTGGCGCTCAATTTCTCACAAAATGATGCCGCCTGAAGGCGGCAGGAAAGAGGAAGAAATGAAGGCGTACAAAGACAGAAGCAGAGAAGAACTGGAAGCCCTGAAGGGAGAACTGGAAGCGGAATATAAGAAATTTCAGGGGATGGGCCTGAAGCTGGATATGTCCAGAGGTAAGCCGTCTGCAGAGCAGCTTGACCTTTCCATGGGCATGATGGATGTGCTGAACAGCACTTCCGATTTAAAGTGCAGAGAGGGAATCGACTGCAGAAACTATGGCGTGATCGACGGTATTCAGGAAGCCAAGGAGCTTTTGGCGGATCTGATCGAGGTTCCTGCCGACAAGATTATCATTTACGGAAATTCCAGTCTGAACGTCATGTATGATACGGTAGCGCGTTCCATGACGCACGGCGTCTGCGGCAGTACGCCCTGGTGCAAGCTTCCCGTTGTGAAGTTTCTCTGTCCTGTACCCGGTTATGACAGGCATTTTGCGATCACGGAATATTTCGGAATCGAAATGATCAACGTACCCATGACACCGGAAGGACCGGATATGGATATGGTGGAGAAGCTGGTGAGTGAGGATGCGGCGATCAAGGGAATCTGGTGTGTGCCCAAGTACTCCAATCCGCAGGGAATTACCTATTCCGATGAGACAGTGCGCAGATTTGCAAGACTGAAGCCTGCAGCAGAGGATTTCCGTATCTATTGGGACAATGCCTATAATGTACATCATCTGTATGACGATGATCAGGATAATATCCTGGAGATTCTGCATGAGTGTGAAAAGGCGGGAAATCCGGATATGGTATATAAATTCAGCTCTACATCAAAGATCAGCTTCCCGGGCTCCGGCGTTGCGGCGATTTCCGCGTCCTATAATAATCTGAAGGATATTAAGAAGCAGATGTCCATTCAGACCATTGGTCATGACAAACTGAATCAGCTCCGTCATGTTCGCTTTTTCAAAAATCTGGACGGAATCAGGGAGCATATGAAAAAGCATGCTGCAATCATGCGGCCCAAGTTCGAGGCGGTGGAAGAGATTCTGGATAGGGAGCTGGGAGGTCTTGAGATCGGTTCCTGGCTGAAGCCCAAGGGAGGATATTTCATTTCCTTCGATGCCATGGATGGCTGTGCGAAGAGGATTGTCGCGCTGGCAAAGGATGCCGGCGTTGTGATGACCGGGGCAGGAGCAACCTATCCTTACGGAAAGGATCCCCATGACAGCAATATCCGTATCGCTCCGTCCTTCCCTCCGCTGGAGGAACTGGTACAGGCCACGGAACTGTTCGTCCTTTGCGTGAAGCTGGCCAGTGTGGAAAAGCTTCTCGAGACGATGTAAGAGGCTGCAAAAGAGCGATTCGCGGCAGTATGGCCGCTGTCCATGTGAAAGCTGGGCAGCGGCCTTTTGTGCGATACACCCGGCAAGCGGCTGCCGTGCCTGCACGAGCAGCAGAAAGGAGAATTGGAATGGAAAGCAGAGAAACGCTGCGTCTGTTACAGAGCAGAAAATCCATGAGGGTATATGAGAAGAGGGAAGTGCCCGAAGAGGTAAAGCGGGAAATCCTGTCCGCATCGATCCGGGCAGCGAGTGCAGGAAATATGGCGCTTTATACGATTATTGACATAACGGATGAAAAGCTGAAGCAGCAGCTTTCCGTTACCTGCGATCATCAGCCTTTCATTGCGGATGCACCGCTGGTTCTTATTTACTGTGCGGATTACAGGAGATGGTACAGAGCATTCTGTGAGGCGGTAGAAGAAGTACGGCATCCTTCTTATGGAGATTTCATGCTGGCAGCGGAAGATGCCGTCATTGCCGCGCAGACCGCAGCGACTGCGGCTGACGCTCTGGGCCTTGGAACCTGCTATATTGGAGATATTCTGGAAAATTATGAAGAACACAGGAGGATTCTTTCCCTGCCGGACTATGTGGCGCCCATTGCCATGCTGGTGGGAGGTTATCCGACGCAGCAGCAGAAAGAACGCAGACAGACGCCCCGTTTTTCTGTTGACGATCTTGTCCATGAAAATGGGTACGATCTGGAAAAATCCGGACGGATGCCCGATATGCTGCGGGAAAGGGACGACTGGTCTGACAATTATGCTCAGCATGTGAAGGCTTTCTGTGAGCGGAAATATAACAGCGCATTCAGCGTAGAAATGTCCCGTTCGGTAAAGGCCATGCTGGACGCCTGGGTGAATGCCGGAGCAGAGGAAAAAATCTGACAAAGCGGAAGCGCATGTCCGATTCTGTACATGCAAAAGGATATGCATGCAAAGAAAATACGCAGGCAGAAGAGGGGATAAAAAATGAAGGAGCAGCGCATTGTAACTGAGGCGCAGGAGCGGCGGCTCGTACTGGACTGTGCCATGCAGGCCGGAAGCATCCTGCTGAAAAACGGAGCGGAAATTTTCCGGGTAGAGGAGACGGTCGCTAGAATGTGCAGCCATTATGGGGTGGAATCGGAGAAGGCCTTTGTACTCAGCAACGGCATTTTTCTGACGGCGGGGAACGGAAGCGAGCCCTTTTATGCAAAGGTGCAGCACATCCCCGTCAGCGGCGCCAGACTGGACCGGGTGGCTGCGGTTAACCAGCTTTCCAGGGAGATCGAGGAAGGGAATTACAGCCCGCAGGAGGTAAAGCGTAAGCTTGATGAAATCGAGCGGATGCCGGGAAAAACGACCGGTATCAGGCTTTTGGCGTCGGCAGTTGGAAGCGGCTGTTTCTGCTGTATGTTCGGGGGAAGTCCACTTGACTGCCTGGGGGCCTTTCTGACCGGTTTCATCCTGTATGCCTATGTTCTGAAGCTGTTCACTCCGCATCTGTCCAAGATTATCGGAAACATCGGCGGCGGAGCGCTTGTCACCGTCATGTGCATGCTCCTGTGCCGTATCGGACTGGGAGAAAGCATGAATTACATGATCATCGGATCGATTATGCCGCTTGTCCCCGGAATCGCCTTTACCAATGGGGTAAGGGATATTGCGGACGGAGACTATATCGCAGGATCGGTTCGTCTCCTGGACGCCATTCTCGTTTTTGTGTGCATCGCGGCAGGGGTAGGACTTGTCATTACCACTTACCACGGTCTGACAGGAGGGAGGCTGTTATGATTTCCGGAATCCTTTTCACGATTGCAATTTCTACCGCCGCCGCAGCGGTCGGCACTGTAGCGTTCGCTCTGCTGTTCGGCGTCCCCTGCCGTTTTTTTCCCTATTGCGGCGTGATCGGAGGGGCCGGATGGTTCCTTTACAGTCTGCTGGAAAACCGTCTGTCCGCAGCTGCGGCGACCTTTTTTGCTGCGGTGCTGGTGATGCTTCTTTCCCGTTTTTTTGCGGTACGTGAAAAATGCCCGGTCACGGTATTTCTGATTTCAGGGATCATTCCCCTGGTACCGGGAGCGGGCATCTACTGGGCTGCCTATTATATGGTGACTGACCAGCTGACCGAAGCAGCAGACGCGGGCTTTGCCGCCGTAAAGGCGGTTGCCGCAATCGTGCTGGGCATTGTATGCATTTTTGAACTGCCGCAGGAACTCTTTGCCATTGGCAGGAAGCGTCAACGAAAAGAAAAAAGGGGCGCTGACGGAAATTCCTGATCAGCCGTTCAGATTTGAGATTCCCGTTCAGAATACTCGGAACGGAGCTTTTTATTCCTTTTATTCGTCCGGATCAGGTTGGAAAATTTGTTATAAAACCAGAAGGAGTAAACGAGAACCGTGCTGATTTTTCCCATTTTTTCCTTTGCGGTCTTATGGTAGAGCGTCCCACCGCATCCGATGATCTCCCCGGCACGGATACAGTTGATGAGATCTGTTTCCGTTTCAACCGAATCGGGGACTTCCGTGTAGGCGAGTCCCACGCAGTCCGTTTTATGGGAATCGCTGCCTCCGAGTCCGGGTTTATGATATTTGGCCGCGAGCCTGCAGGCAATTGCATTGGATTCCTCATCCTCGCAGGCATTGAAGATTTCAACGAAATCAAACTGTTCCACGATTTTGGGATCTCTGCGGTAAGCTCTGGTATTGCAGAAGCTCATATACTTTCCTCCGCAGGGATGGGCCGGGCCAAGAACACCGCCGTAGGAGTGGACAATGGAAATCAGGATATTGATCGGGAGTCCGCGCAGCTCCAGGATGCGCAGCTTGATGGTTTCCGGAACGATGACCAGGATGTGGCCGCCTCCGCTGGTGTCATATTCGATTCCTTTGAATACTTTGAAATCTGTATATTTTTTCCCTTTCAGATGCTTTTTCCAGTATCTGTAGCCGTTATAGGTGTCATGGTCGGTAACGACCATTCCATCGAAGCCTTTTTCCTTCAGCAGTCTGATATATTCTTCCATAGGAACTCTGCTGTCTATGGAGCCTTCCTTCACATGGCAGTGCATGTCGATTTTCATATCGCTCATACCTCCTGCCGCCGTAGGCGGCATAAATTCATAAAAAGAATGTCGGAGGCATTCTTTGCCTCCCTTCTTGTTTGTCCTTATTGTAGCCTTTTTTGTCATTTTTGAAAAGGGGGAATTGGAGGTATGAAAAAATTTGATCAAAATTTGCTTTCTTTCAAAAAAGATATTTTTGTCATTCCTTTTTGGGAATGTTAATGGTAGAATAAATGAGGCCGGAAGCCGGAGGGCAGAAATTTGTGCCGAAGCGTCACAAATTATCTGAAAAAAATTGTAAAACGCTTCGGAACGGAGGAAAAAATGATTCATTATCTGACCGGAGAAGCCGGCAGCAGGGCGGTAGCGTTTATCGGAATTCTGCTGGCATTTGCAGCAACCTGTCTGACAATGTATAAATGCATGGATCTTCTCCCGAAGGACCACGGAAGAGATTTTGCGGTAGAAGGGAAGAAATCGGCAGGAAAGCCGCGGGGAGCGGGCTTCCTTTTTGTTCTCGTCTTCATTGCGGCAACGCTTCTGTTTGCAAGGCCCGGAAGGGAAACGTTCATTTATCTGATCCTTGTGGGAGCGGCCATGATGACAGGATTTCTGGATGACTGCGCGAAAACGCCCTGGGGAGAATATAAAAAGGGAATTCTGGATCTGGTTATCGCGGTGATGACGGCGGTCACCTTTCTGAATTTTAATTCCAGCGATGTTACCCTTCTTCTTGCAGGCAGGACAATCACCCTCCCGCCCCTTCTGTTTGGGCTGCTGGCAGTGGTTCTTGTATGGGTCTCCATTAATGTGACCAACTGTTCGGACGGCGTGGACGGATTGTCCGGAACGCTTACGATCATCACGCTTGCGACGATTTACCTGGTGGACATGCTTCTTTCAGCGGAAGGACGGCAGGATAATTTTCCCTATCTGATTCTTCTGTTCTGTGTCTGCATCCTGGGTTATCTATGGTATAATGCTACTCCGAGCAGGCTGCTGATGGGAGATGCCGGATCCCGGGCCATGGGCCTGTTCATCAGCATCGCGGTTTTGAAGACGGGAAGTCCTTTCCTTTATATTCCGGTGGCGCTGGTGCTGATTCTGGATGGAGGCCTCGGTCTGGTTAAGGTCTCCCTTCTGCGTTTCCTGAAAATCCGGATTCTGACGAAGGTACGGACTCCGCTGCACGATCAGGCAAGGAAGGTGTGGGAGTGGTCCAATACGCAGACCGTTTTCCGTTTTGCCATCATTCAGATCATGTTATGCGCGGCGGTGATTTATATTGCATTGCCATGAGGCGGCATGGTATAATAGCCAGAGCGCCGGAAGCACTCTTGTGAGGTTTTGAGAAAAAATCCACAGGACGGCGGAAGGTTTTGAATCCGGCGCCTGAGGAGAAATGATTATGAAAAATGAACTGTTAAGCATAGGGCCTTTTACCATTCACGGGTACGGCCTGATGATTGGAATCGGTGTAATTGCCGCTTATCTGACTGCGGAATACCGGGCAAGAAAGCTCAGGCTGGACGCAGATCAGGTGTTTTCGCTGTTAATCTGGTGTCTGGTTTTCGGCGGACTCGGTTCCAAGCTCCTGTTCTGTCTGACCATGCTGGATGTGATCATTGCTGATCCGTCCTATCTGCTGCACTCCCTCGCAAACGGCTGGGTGGTATATGGAGGACTGATTGGCGGCGTGCTGGGCGGCTTTTTGTTCTGCCGGTATAAGAAGATCAATTTCCTTTCCTATTTTGATCTGGCGCTTCCATCTGTGGCCCTCGCCCAGGGCTTTGGCCGCATTGGCTGTTTCCTGGCAGGCTGCTGTTACGGGCGTCCTACGGACAGCCCCATCGGAATCACCTTTACCAATTCGGCTTATGCGCCAAACGGCATTTCGCTGATTCCGACGCAGCTGATCTCAAGCGGCCTGGATTTTCTTCATTTCTTTGTGCTGCTGTATATTGCGAGACATAAGAAGGCTGAGGGACAGGTTGGGGGCTTTTATCTGATCTTTTACAGCATCGGAAGATTTATTCTGGAATATTTCCGCGGAGATATGGAACGAGGAAGCGTGGGAGAGCTTTCCACCTCTCAGTTCATCGCAATCTTCACGCTGATCGCCGGCATTGTTATTGTGGCCGGTTCCAGGCTTATGGCTTCCCGGAATGTACGTGCCTTTCTGGTTGGCCCAAATGGGACGGCATATGTACCGGCAAAGGTTGAAGAGAATGAAGAAACGAAGGGTGATACAGAGTCTGTTTCTGATATGAAAGAAGGCGAAAAGGAAGCAGACGGCACATCGGAAACGGAATAAAATGGGGCAGATGAGGGCGGGATTTTTTCTCAGTTGGGGGAGACCCGCCTTTTTGATTAAGAAGAGGAGAGAATCAGGATGAAAAAAAGCGTGGTGGATATGCACTGCGATACAATTTCAGCGCTTCTTCAGATACGCCGCAAGGAGGCACATTCATCAGCCGGAGATTCCAAAGGCTCCGGCCTGGGAAAAGAGAAAGAGGGAGCGCTTTCGGATGATGGCCTGGCAAAAAACAGCCTGCATATCGATCTGAACAAAATGGAAAAGGGAGGATGGCTGCTTCAGAATTTTGCGTTGTTTGTAGCCATCTCCGAATGTGAAGATCCGTTTCGGGAGTATACCTGTCTTGCAGACCTGTACTATGAGGAACTGGAAAAGAATAAGGACAGAATTCGTCCGGTTTACCGCTATGAGGATATCGAAAAAAACATGGCTGAGGGAAAAATTTCAGCGATGCTGACGGTGGAAGAGGGTGCAGTCTGTAAGGGGAATCCAGGTAAGCTTCGGATGCTGTACCGGATGGGAGTCCGGATGCTGACGCTTACCTGGAATTTCCCCAATGAGCTCGGGTGGCCGAATGTGAGAATGCCTGAAAAAGGCTCTGATACCGTTCCGGATTTTACCACACCGGACAGAGAGCATGGCCTGACGGAAACAGGATTTGCTTTTCTGGAAGAAATGCAGCGACTGGGCATGATCATTGATGTTTCCCATCTTTCCGATGCTGGATTCTGGGATGTGGTCCATACTGTCAAAAAGCCTTTTGTTGCCAGTCATTCCAATGCAAGAGCTGTCTGCAACCATATCCGTAACCTGGATGATGACATGATACGTGCTCTGGCTCAAAAGGGTGGGGTAACCGGCCTGAATTTCTGTCCTTCTTTTCTGGAAGAGGAAAAGCGGGGAAACAGGGCTGTGGGAAGTCTTGCTTCCATTGCGGCGCATGCAAAGCATATTGTAAATGTGGGCGGTGAGGACTGCCTTGGCCTTGGCAGCGATTTCGACGGGATTCCGGTGAATGAAGCGCTTCCTAATGCCTCTTACCTGCCGCTTCTTGCGGAGGAACTGGAAAAGGCAGGCTTTACCGGGCGTCAGATTGATAAAATATTCAGCGAAAACGTACTTCGCGTATACCGGGAAATATTAGGTTAAATCAGGAGGACAGATGGATAAAGAAAGAAGAAACGGATCTGGTGCTGTGAAAAAGAAAAGGAAGAGAAAAAATAACAGGGATTTCTCCTATTATTATACGCATGCAGTGCGCAGGCTGAAAAGACACAGAAAGGAGGCGCTTGCGGCCACAGTGTGTGTGCTCATCCTGTGCTGTATGGCTGCAGGCGTCTGGGCACTTGTCCGCAGCCTTTCCGGGAAAAATCTTAAGTCGGAAATCGAAACGGTTGAGGATGTGGCGGGAGAGCCCATTGATACGGTAGAACCGTTGCAGAAGGATGCATATCCGGAGGTGAACGATTTTGTCGTCAGGTATTTCACCGCGCTGCAGGAGGGTAATGAGGAAACACTAACCAGTCTGCGCGACAACACCGGAACTGCTGATCTTCTCCGTATGCAGGAAAACAGCTCTCATATTGAAGCCTACACCAATATTTCCTGTTACACCAAGTCTGGGCTGACAGCGGATTCCTACGTGGTTTTTGCCTATTATGAGGTGAAATTTCAGGGTATTGATACTACCCTGCCAGGCATTGCCCCGCTTTATGTGTGCAGAAATACGGATGGGACCTATTATTTGCATGATCTGACGCAGGATGAGGATGCTGCCGCTTATGTGAATGATATTGCGGCTCAGGAGGATGTGGCTGCACTGTATGAAGAGGTAAATTCGGAATACGCTGCACGTCTGGAGGAGGACGAGACCCTTTCCGCATATGTGGAAAGCTATATGAATGATATGATGGTCGCAGTGGGAGAGGCTCTGGAGGAGCAGACCGCTGAAGAAGAAAGTACACAGGAAACAGCGGATGGAACGGAAGCGGCTTCGGAAGGAGGGGCCGGAGAAAGTACGGAAAGCTCTGATGGAGAAGGATCTTCCTCCCAGGGGAATGACGGCGCTTCATCCGGGTCTGCCGGCACTTCCTCTACTGTACCGGACAGCGGAGAATTCACCGTGAGCGAAACGGTTAACATCCGTAAGGGAGTCAGTGAAACTTCGGAAAAAATCGCGGTCTGTTATCCCGGTGAAACCCTTGAAATTCTTATGAAGCAGGCGGACGGCTGGACCAGAGTCCGGTATCAGGGGCAGACAGGCTATGTAAGATCTGATGTGCTGAAATAAAAAATTGACAGGAATGAAAATGAGAGAAAAGACCGGCGGCACCTGAAAATGGTGTGCGCCGGTCTTTTCTCTATCTTCCTGTAGTGTATGCTGCAAAATCTGGATCCTGTCCTCCTGTCTTAAGTGATAAAATTATTGTCAGCAGTTTTGATTCATACTCATTTCCGGGTCCGAAGGAAACGTAGATAATCGATGTAATGTCTCAACTGCTGCATCTCTTCTTCGGAAAAATCCTGAATTCCCAGCGGGTCAAAACACGTTTCCTTCCCGGGTTCTTTTGTCTGTTGCGCGAGAAGTTCAAGCTGATCCGTTGTGATATCCAGCGCCGCGCAGATTGCGCAGACTGAACTGTAGCTGGATTTTTCTACCCCCCTGTCGAAGATCGACTTCAGAGTCGTATAAGGAATTCCGGTCAGTCTGGCAATATCGGCGGTGCAGAGATTCTTCTGAAGCATCAGATTCTTCAGTATTTCATTTCTTTTCATTTTGTAAAAATCTCCTGTTCTTAAAAATATATCCTATTTTTTTATTATTGTAAATGTTATTTCCTGGCAATCCTGGCAATAATAATCGCTGATGGAAGAAAATCGCCCGGCTGAAGGGATTGACAAGTGCGATGAAATGCAATATTATACTGAATAGTTATGATGTATCGCAATCAGTGAGACATGAAAAGCGGCAAAATTCTGCTGCATCGTACTTTGAGTCATAAATACGAGGTCAAAATGATTAATATTGATTGCAGTAATCTGATCGGAGAAATGAAGAAGAAAGGAATTACCTGTCATGATCTTGCATTTCTGCTGGGGGAAGAAAATGAAGCAATCGAATCCAAAATGCAGGGAACGACGGAATGGATCTATGAAGAAGTGATTACCATTCGGGATACGTTGTTTCCCGAATATGAACTGGGCTATCTTTTTAAAGAAAAAAAGAGACAGGATGCGTGAATACGAAAAATGAAAAAAGCGTTGATAATTACCACGATCAGTGGTTTTGTGCCGCAGTTTGAAATGAATAACGTTTCTCTTCTGCAGGAAATGGGATTTGAGGTTCACTATGCATCTAATTTTGACTGTCCCGTATATGACTACGACAAAGATCTTTTTCGGCAAAGGGGCATTATTACCCATCCGTTGTCCATCAAAAAATCTCCCTTTCATTTTATGGAAAACTGCAGAGCGTTTCGACAGCTAAAAAGCCTTCTTCAGAAGGAACAGTTTGAACTGATTCACTGCCACAATCCCATGGGCGGCGTGCTCGGGAGACTGGCGGGAAGTTTCTATGCCCCCGGCGCTGTAATCCTGTATACAGCCCATGGTTTTCATTTTTACAGGAAAGCTCCATGGAAAAACTGGCTTTTATATTATCCGGTGGAACGTACTCTGGCCCGGCTGACGGATATTCTGATCACTATCAATGAAGAGGATTTTAAAAGAGCCGGCGGTTTCCGTCTCAGATATGGAGGAAGCGTCTGGAAAATTCCCGGAGTCGGGCTGGACATAAACCGTTTCGTTCCGAAGGAGAAGCAGCGGAAGGAACGAAAAGCAGAACTTGGATTTTCGGAGGATTCCTTCCTGCTATTATCCGTGGGTGAATTAAACCGAAACAAAAACCACCAGGCAGTCATTCAGGCTGTTTCACAGATACCCGGAACAGATATCTGCTATGCAGTCTGTGGAAGAGGAAACGGGCAAAAAGAACTGGAAACGCTGATTAAAAAGAAAGGCCTGCAGAACCGGGTCAAGCTTCTTGGTTACCGGAAGGATGTCGAACGGGTGCTTTCTGCGGCGGACTGCTTTCTTTTTCCCTCAAAAAGAGAAGGATTTGGAATGGCGGCTGTAGAAGCGATGGCATCCGGTCTGCCGCTCATCACATCAGACTGCCGTGGAACCAGAGAATATATGAAGAATGACATCACGGGAATTGTGTGCGCCAAAAACCGTCCGGAGAGTTATGCTGAAGCGATCCTGGAATTGAAAAATGATCCTCGGAAACGGTTTGAAATGGGCCGTGCCAGCCGGGAAAGATCGCTTTTCTTCAGCAGGGAAGCGACGGAAAATGTCATGAGGCAGGTATATGAAGCGGCCTGTGTACAGATGGAACACGTAAAAAAACGGGAAGAAGAGACGGTACATAGTGAGCCGGACCCGGCCAAAAAGGTCAAGGCCTGACGCAGGGGTGAGAGATATGTCAAACATACTGGTTACAGTGGTAATGGGTGTCTATAACCAGCACAACAGGGAAGAACTGGAGGAGGCCGTTCAATCTATTCTCATGCAGACGATGCAGAACTGGGAACTGATTATCTGTGATGATGGCTCAGATGGAGAAGCGGCACGGAATCTGAAAAATTATGAAAACCGGGATGAACGGATCCGGGTACTCCGGCATCCCAGAAACAGAGGACTTGCGGCAACACTGAACACCTGTATTGCGCAGGCAAAAGGGAAATACATCGCCCGAATGGACGCGGATGATGTTTCCCGCCCGCAGCGGCTGGAGATGCAGTATCAGTTTCTGGAAAAAAATATCCAGTATGCTTTTGTGGGATGTAACGCTGATCTGATCGACAAAGACGGTGTATGGGGTATCAGAATCATGCCGGAAAAGCCCTGCCGGGAGGATTTCCTTCCCTTTTCTCCGTTTATCCATCCTTCTGTCATGGTACGCAGAGAAGTCTATCTCATGAGCGGCGGTTATTATGTTTCGAAGGAAACCTGGCGCTGCGAAGACTATGAGCTGTTCATGCGGCTGTATGCGCAGGGCTATCAGGGCTACAACATGCAGGAACGGCTGTTCTGCTACCGGGAGGACAAGACCAGCTATGAGCGGAGAAGGTTTCGGTACCGGCTGGATGAGGCGAAGATCCGGCACAGAAATTTTAAAAATCTCGGCATGGCCGGACCGGTTACATGGCTGTATACCATCCGGCCGATCGCCGCGGGCCTTCTTCCGGTTCCACTCCTGATGTACATAAAACGACGACAGGTCAGAAAAGAGGTTGCGTTTGTTGAATCCTTTGAAACGGCAAAAGAACTGCAAACTGAATTATTACCGCAGACTGTTGAAAAGGACGCCAGAGCTGCTGGAAATCTCTGAAAAGGCCTGTGCGAAAGCGCTTTTGAATGGCACCGCAGAAGAGGCGCAGATCTGCGCCAGTATGTTTGTGCTCGGTCCGGTTCTGTTTGCTTTTGTTTCCTGGGTACTGAAGCAGGCGAAGAAATCCGGAAAACGCAGACTGTACTTTCTGGCGAGAGACGGCTGGCTGATGTATCGGATGGCACAGAGCATCTTTGAAGCCGGGAAGACAGAAAAGAATTCTGTCCCCGGCGCTTCCCGGGAATGTGTTTCTCCGGAATACGCTTTTCCTGAATGCCGATATCTATATGCTTCCCGTTATGCCTGGAGACTTCCGGAGCAGCATCTGATCGGAGAGAAAAGCCTGGAGCGGATCTGCAGGGGCGGCATGCATGTGACCTTTTCCGATATGATGCGCAGGGCCGGACTGACGGCTGAGGAAGCGAAACGGATTGCCGGGCTGGTATGCCCGGACCGGAATATGGACGAAGTCCTTTCCTGGGGTGAAATTCAGCGCCTGCGGGCCCCTCTTTCCAGATGCGGTGAATTCCGGACACTTGCCGATTATCATTCCCGCAGCCGGTATGAGGCCGCCATCGCATATCTTTCCCAGGAAGGCCTGCTGGAGGAAATTCCCTGGGCGCTGGTGGACAGCGGATGGATCGGCACCATGCAGGAAAGCCTTGCTCATCTTCTGGAGAGCGCAGGATACGGACGAAAAGTGGAAGGATACTATTTTGGACTGTACAGCCTTCCGGAGACAGCTGACAGAGGAAACTATCATGCCTGGTATTTTGAACCGGGTTCCGGGATAAACCGGAAGGCACATTTTTCCAACTGCCTCTTCGAATGCATTTTTACCGCGCCCCATGGAATGACGCTGGCCTATGAACAGGAAGGAAGAGACTGGCGGCCGGAGCTGGCCCGCCTTTCTCCGGAAAATGAAGGATGGGTATCCAGGCAGATGGAGCTTCTTGAACTTTATATGGAAACACTCATGAAAGACTGCGGCGAGGCAGGAAGCTCCGACGAATCTGCGGGAAAAAAACGAGAGCATCTGCAAAAGGAAGCGGGACGCCTCCGGGTTCAGGAGCTCCTTGCCGGCTTTATGTCCGCCCCGTCCATGGAAGAGAGCAGATGCTATGGAAGCGTTTCCTTCTCCGATGATGTGACGGAGGACAGGATGCAGCCCCTGGCGGCGCGCCTGACCGCACGGCAGCTGCTGGATCACCATCCGCTTCCCCGTCTGTGCCTGATGCTGTTTCCCGGAAAAAGGAAGCTGCAGGACAGCGGATGGATTGAAGGAAGCATCCGTCTGTACGGCGGAAGCCTGTATGCCTGGCACAGGGCGGGGGCTCTTCTTTATAAATATGCATTGTATGCGAAGATGCAGCACGGTTTCAGAAAAGGACGAAAGGCAGCTTAGGGAATGAAGAAACTGGAAGAACTGAAACAATATACTTTTGTCGTAAGGCAGCTTGTGGCAAGGGAAATCAAACGGAAATACTCCAGGTCATACCTGGGAATCCTCTGGAGCGTGCTGAACCCGCTGTTGAACATGGTAGTCCTTTCCTTCATTTTTACGAAGATGTTCAGCAGAAGCATTGAAAACTATCCGCTCTACCTTTTGACCGGCCAGACTATCTGGCAGCTTTTCACGGGAGCGACCAATGCGGCAATGACCGTTATGGTGGACAACCGGGTCATGCTCACCAGAGTCAAGTTTCCCATGGTGATCTTTCCGGTCGCGCGTGTCTACAGCGCGTTGGTCAATTACCTGTATACCTTCGTAGCCTACCTGCTGATGCTTCTGGTATTCCGGATTCGTCCGGGCATCACCATGCTGGCCGCGCCGCTCATTATTCTGTGCGTCACGCTGTTTTCGCTGGGAATGGGATACCTGCTCGCTGTGGCCTATGTTTTTTTTGCGGATATCAAATATCTGTATTCCGTTCTGCTCAGTCTCTGGATGTACTGCTCCGCCATTTTCTATCCGGTGGAACAGCTTCCGGAAGTGATCGGCAGGATCATAGAGGCCAATCCTGTGTACAACTATATCGCCTGTATGAGAAGTGCCATGCTGTATGCCGCATGGCCGACACAGGCGCAGTGGATCCGGATGTTTGTCTGGGCGGCCGTCATGTATGCGGTGGGAAGTCTGGTGTTCCACCGAAGCCAGAATCGGATCATGCAGACCGTCTGACCGGTTCCTGAAAGGAAGAAAAAGCTTATGAAAACAGGCAGGAAAAGAATCCAAAACTGCATATTGCTTCTGCTTCTGCTGGCGATGCCGTTTTGGGGCCTGACAGAAGTCAATGTACATGCCCAAAATGCTTCGGTTTCCTATGGGTCAGCGGAATATGTTCCGACGGAAAATGAGGAATTCGACATCGGCCTGTATATCCGGTGTGACGCTCCGGATTTCGTTTATACCGTAACCATGCAGTATGATCCCTCCCGAATGGAATATCTGGGAGGCGCGGACAGCGCGGAAAACGGCGTTCTCCGGTTCGCCGGGAACGGCTCCGGAGGGGAACGCCGGTATATGCTTTCCTTTCGTGCGCTGGCAGAAGGGGAATGCACAGTCAGTGTGACAGAGGTCTCGGCGATCACCGATCCTTCTGCGGGAATCATCGCGGAGGAAGGAGAAATGGGTGCCGGAATGGCGGACGAGCTGGCCGCACAGGTAGAAGCTCCCACAGTCGCGGACGTTTCCTCCATGGGAACGGCGGTAGTCCGGATTCAGCCCGCTGTGGACTGTACCCTTTCCGATCTTTCCATTGAACAGCTCCCGGATTTTGCCCTTGAGCCGGATGTATTTGAATATGATCTCACCGTTTCCGCAGAGACGGGAGAGCTTACGCTGGATGCCGCTCTTACGGATGAAAGAGCCTCCGTAAGCATTTCGGACACCGGGCTTGAGACAGGGGAAAACACCATCAGCGTTACGGTGAGCAGCGGAAATGAGTCGAGACAGTATCTTCTGCATGTGACAAGGCCGGAACCGGAGCCCGCAGAAGCTTCTCAGGAAGAAGGCCTGGAATCTGTGGCCGGAGAAACAGCGCATATGCCGATTACAGAGGAAGGCATTCATGCGGAGGACAGCGGGGAAGCGCTTTCAGCGTCCTCTTCGGAAGGTACGGAGGATATCTCTCAGGAAGAAAGTCTTCCTGTTATGGCACAGCCTGTGGAAATGCGGGACAGCGGTGGAATTTTCTCTCTGCCGGCCATCCGGTACCTGTTTCTGGGCGGCGGCGTTCTGCTGCTGGCTGCGGCGGGAGGGCTCGCCTTATTCCTGTGGAAAAGAAAGAAATCAGAAAAATGCTTTGATGATGACGATGAGATGGAGTGGA
>ULPS01065080.1_pt1 | contig 41231 bp, 34 predicted proteins | sample 1953711 | NCBI WGS metagenome assembly ULPS01 (sample SAMEA4835635, study PRJEB28245) | human gut metagenome | biome: gut microbiome; material: fecal sample | place: Denmark | collected 2008 | reverse complement strand
ACGCGAGGCGCATTCTAGTAGGGTCCGTTGGCGTCAGCCCTAGCAGCGCCACAACCGACTCTCCGCAGAGGAAGGCCCCTTCGCCCGCCGCCTTCACGGCGATGGCATAGGGCGCCTGCGGCTGCGATGGCCAAATGGGCATGCGGTACACGCCGCGCGCGACGCGCACGAGCTTCCCCAGCTTTTCTTGCTGGACCATCTCCGCCCTGGACATGCCGAGCTCGGCCGCCTCGGCAGAGGTGATTAGGCCGAAGTCGTCTACTGCCTCGTATATATCGTCGATTTTAGCCATGCCGAAAGTATAGCGTATTTACTATACTTTTGACCTATCAAAAGCATAGTAAACCTGAGATGATGGCTGGCCTAGCTGCAAGGGCGCTGCGGCGGCCGACGCGATGGGCAGGTGCGCTGCTTTTCCATGCTCTCGCTGCCGCACTCGACGGTGGGCCTTGCGCTGACCTCGAAGGGTATCCTCTGCTCCCTCACTGCCTGCTTGAGGAACATGTTAATCGCCTGTGTGGTGCTGATACCGAGCTCCGAGAAGAGCCTCGCCGCGTCGCCCCTCGTCTGCCTCTCCATGCGTACGGTGACGTTGACCGTCTCCATGCGGACCTTCCTGTCATGTGTGCGCCATGCGGCGATTGTACGCGCGGCAGGCGGTATGTTCCTGGAATCCGTCATGGCGTGACGGATATCCGTCACGTGGCGACTGGAATACGCCTTGACCCCCTCCCATACACAAAGATAGCACCTATGATGCAGTGCGCTATGGGTGCTATCTATACTGTCATACAGGTGTATTGCACGTAGTCCCGCTATTCTCACTCGATAGCTCCAGCTCTGCCGTCCCGTCGTTCCGGTTTCGCCCTCTTTTGCGCGCAAACCACCAGCTGCGACCGCGAGGAGTCATCGCAGGTGGCTTGCGAGCTGATCGCAAGTCCTCATCAAAACCTGGCACACGGCACTCTGGAGGCGGAAAGATATATCGCTACGAAACCCCCAACCACGTGCTCACGATGGGCGCATACCCCAGCACGAAGATGATGACGATCCCCACAGGCAGCACGTACTTCATGTAACGGTACGACCAGGCGGGAAAACGCAAGCCCTCGCCCGTGTCCGCCTCGGCGAGGAAGTTCCTCCATCCCCACCCACGCTTGCTCGTGACAAACATCACAAGGAAGAGGCCACCCAGAGGCAGGATGTTGTTCGACACGAGGAAGTCCTCGATCGACTGGATATCGCCGATGCCCGGGATGGCAACGCCCGAAAGCACGTTGAATCCGAGCACGCACGGGATGCTCAGAAGCGCGATGAGCGCGCCGTTCACGAGGCACGCCATCTCGCGGCGCACGCCCCACTGGTCCATAGAGAACGCCATGATTGTCTCGAACACGGCAATCACCGTCGACAGCGCGGCAAAGCTCATGAACAGGAAGAACAGCGTGCCCCACAGCTGCCCCAGGGGCATCGCGTTGAACACGATGGGCAGCGTGATGAACACAAGCGACGGCCCCGAAGCCGGCTCCACGCCAAAGGCGAAGCACGACGGGAAGATGACAAGCCCCGCCATGAGCGCAACCAGCGTGTCGAGCACGCCCACGCGCACGGCCTCGCCTGTGAGGCGGCGGTCCTTGCCGATGTAGCTGCCGAAGATTGCCATCGAGCCCATGCCTACCGACACGGTGAAGAACGCCTGGCCAAGGGCTGCATACACCGCATCGCCGAACGTCGCCCACTGCTCGGCGGGCGTGTTGCCCGCGAAGAGCTTCCCGAAGTCGGGCATCAAGTAGAACTCGAGGCCCTCCTCGGCGCCCGGCAGCGTCACCGCGCGCACGCACAACGCCACGAGCACGACGAACAGCGCGACCATCATCACCTTCGACACGCGTTCGACGCCGTTTTTCACGCCCGCGCGCGTCGTGATCACGCCGATCGCCACGATGATCAGCATGTAAATCGTCATCTGAACGGGGTCAGCGAGAAGCTGACCGAACACGCTTGCGACGTGTTCGGTACTCGCGCCGTTGAACTCGCCCATCGCGCTTTTCACCATGAAGGCGAGCATCCAGCCCGCCACCACCGTGTAGAACATCATGAGCAGGTAGTTGCCCGCAAGGCCGACCCACTTGAAGCGATGCCACTTCCCGCCCTCGGGCTCGAGTTCATCGTAGCTGCGCGCGATCGAGCGCTGGCTTGCGCGGCCCGCGGCGAACTCCATCACAAGCACCGGCAGCGCGAATATCACGAGGAATAACAGGTACAGCACGACGAACGCCGCGCCGCCGTACTCGCCGGTGATATAGGGGAATCGCCATACGTTTCCCAAGCCGATGGCGCAGCCCGCGCTCACTAGGATGAACCCAAGGCGCGAACCAAACCTCTCACGTTCCATGAAAACCCTTTCCAATCGAAAACACGGGGCCGCTTCTCAGCTACGCCCCGTGTTCGATGCTCTTCCTATCACGCGACTTCCCGCCGCGCGACTATGGCCTATGACGAGCGCAACCGCCCGCGCGAGACCCTACTCTTTTTCGCGACGCGTACAATTATAGTTGATAAGGCAGCCCGCGCGCACGATAGCGCGCTCTTCGTCGGTCATGTCCGCCACGTAAAGCGATATCTCGCGCGCCTCGCCTGCATGCACGACCCACGCCGGAATGCTCGACAGGTCGCCGCCGATTGCCTCGCGAATGCCCGGAACGTACACGTAGTCGTCCACTTCAAACGGCGGGACGCCCTTGAGTTGGAAGGGAACCATGCCCCAATTCATAACGTTCGAGCGATAGCGCTTCGTGGCGTACTCCTCCACGATGTTCGCAAGCCCGCCGATCACGCGCTGGCAGCTCGCCGCCTGCTCGCGCGCGCTTCCATCGCCCGGCTTCTTCGCATAGATCATGCTGCCGTACTCCACGCGCGAAGCGTCAGCGTCCACACCCGCCCCGTTGAGTGCCGCGAACACAACGGCGAGCTCGGGGTCGACCTCGATAAGGCTCTCGCCCGCCACGCGGCGCTTTTCCACCGCATCGACGCGCTTGGAGCGCCCCACGTACTCGGGGTCGCGGCGCGAGAGCGTGAACTCCGCCAAGCCGAGCGGATTGGAGCGGTACGAGCTCGTCTCGCCGGAGGGGATGAGCTCGTCGGTGGTGGTCACCGGGTCCATGATCTTCGAGCACACCTTCAAAAGGATATTCTCGCCAAGCGGCTCCATAGCGGGCCACGGCTTGATGTTAGGCCCCTCGACAAGTTCGCTTTCGGGCTTGGCCTTGCCGAATCCCCAGTACACGCGCTTGTCGTAGGGCGCGCTGTCGAAGGCGTACTCGCAAGCCTCGTCCCACGTCTCGTCGGGAAGGTCGGTTGCAGGGGTCAGGATGCCGCCCGCCGCCGCCGTCGCCGCGATCGAACGCGCGTCCATGAGCGCAACCGCCGAGAGCTGGCCGTTTCCAGGCTTTGAGCCCTCGCGGTTGGGGAAGTTGCGCGTGGTGTGGCGAATGGAAAGGCCGTTGTTGGCGGGCGTGTCGCCGGCACCGAAGCACGGGCCGCAGAAGGCAGTGCGCACGATAGCGCCCGCCTCCATAAGGTCGTAGATGTAGCCGCGGCGCGTGAGCTCGAGCGCGACCGGCTGACTTGTGGGATAGACCGCCAGCGAGAACTCGCCGCAGCCGATGTTGGCGCCCTTGAGCGCGCGGGCCGCCTGGACGACGGAATCGTAGTTGCCTCCCGAACAGCCGGCGATGACGCCCTGCTGCACGCGCAGGCGCCCGCCCTCGATCTTGTCGAGCAAGCTGAAGTTGACCTTATCGCCGCCGATGCGCGCCGCCTCGACCTCGACCTCGTGCAGGATGTCTTCGAGATTCTCGTTGAGCTCGGCGATCGTATAGCCGTTCGACGGGTGGAACGGCAGCGCGATCATGGGGAGAATCTCGGAGAGGTTCACGCGCACGCAGCCGTCGTAGTAGGCCACATCCCCCGGGGCGAGCTGCTTGTATTCCTCACCGCGACCGTGAGCCGCAAGGAACGCATGGGTGTCCTCGTCGGTGGCCCAAATAGAGGACAGGCACGTGGTCTCGGTCGTCATGACGTCGATGCCGTTGCGGAAATCGGTCGTCATGGACGCGATGCCCGGGCCCACGAACTCCATCACCTTGTTCTTCACATATCCCTTTGCGAACACTTCGCGAATGATGGCGAGCGCCACGTCGTGCGGGCCGACGCCAGGGCGCGGGGCACCTTCCAAATATATTGCCACAACGCCGGGGTACGACACGTCGTAGGTATCGTTCAACAACTGTTTCGCCAGCTCGCCGCCGCCTTCGCCGATAGCCATCGTGCCGAGGGCGCCGTAGCGCGTATGCGAGTCAGAGCCTAAAATCATCTTCCCGCAGCCGGCGAAGTTCTCGCGCATGAACGAATGGATCACCGCAATATGCGGGGGAACGAAGATTCCACCGTACTTCTTCGCGGCAGAAAGACCGAAGACGTGGTCGTCCTCGTTGATGGTGCCCCCCACGGCGCACAGCGAGTTGTGGCAGTTGGTGAGCACGTAGGGCAGGGGGAATTCCGTCATGCCCGATGCGCGCGCGGTCTGGATGATGCCGACGAACGTGATGTCATGGCTGGCCATCGCGTCGAAGCGAATCTTCAGCGCACTCGGATCGCCCGAGGTGTTGTGCGCCTGCAGGATCGAGTACGCGATCGTCTCCCGCCGCGCCTCGTCGGGCGTCTTCGAGATACCGCGCACCGCCGCTTCCGCCTCGGGAACGATCTCGGTTCCTTCGCGCAGGAACACTCCGCCATCGTAAAGCTTGATCATAGAAACCCCTCTATCTCACCCGGGCCTCGCGGCCAGCCTCGTGATTTCCAGCTTGTAATTTATGGTTGCGAGCCTTATTATCCTACACTTCGCATACGCGTGTGTTACGAGCGCGCTACACGTGCTCATTTTCACGTAAAAAGGCCCGCAACCGGCAGCGATGAGCTGCGATTGCGGGCCCCGTCAAGGCAAGATTAGCTTGCGCAGGGACGTTGTATTAAGCCCTAGGCCTTCGGCACGACGACCGTCGGCGTGGCCAGGTTCAAAAGCATGCTATGCGTGACCGAACCGAACAGCGCGCGGCCGAGCGCGGCACGGGAATGCGTGCCTAAGACGAGCAGCTGCGCATCCTTCGACGCATCCAAAAGCACGCGCGTGGGGGAAGGCCCCTCGATCGAGCGGCCCGTCACGTCGAGCGCGGGGTTTGCGGTCGTGATACGCGCAACGAACTCGTCGACCTCGGCCTGACGCTGACGGCCAACCTCTTCAAGACCGCCGCCCATGCCTTCTGCGGGACGCGACATCCAAGCCGGGATGCCCCATGCACTTACCAGCTCGAGCGGCTGGGCGGAATCGATCGCCTCACCGACGCCGAACGCGACCGCCGCGTCCGACACGTTGTCGGGGCCCACGCCCACAACAACGCCAGACTTGCCGGCGCAGGTCACATCCCAGTCGCACGGCACGACGACCGTGGGGATCTTCACCTGCACAGAGACGCGAAGACCGGTCGCGCCACCAAACGTCTCGGTGATAGACGCCCCGTGATGCGACCCCAAAACCACCATGTCGTGGTTGGCAGCTTCCTCCACAATTGATTCCACGGTAGGGCCATCGACGATTTTCGTGTCCACGGTAACGCCGGGATGCTCGGCCGCGAGCGCTTCTTTCTTCTCGTGAAGCGCCGCCTCGACGGTTGTGTGCACCATCTCGGCCTCGGCGCCAAGCTTTTTCGCCTCAGCGGAATTCACGACCGCAAGAAGCATTAAGCTTGCACCCGTGCGCTCGGCACGCGCGACCGCCCAATCCAGTGCGCGACGACCGCGCTCGCTCCCATCGACACCAACGAGAATGCTCGCCATAGGAGGCCTCCGTTTCTCTTCCAGTTAGTTCTTCCAGTTAGTGGAACATCGGAATCATAAGCCACAGTGCGAATAGCACGATGGCCACACAGGCGGCGAAGCAGACGGCCGAGGCGAGACGGGTCATCAAGCGAAGCTCGCGCCCCACGTCCCCATCGGCGCGCGCCCACAAGCGCAGCCCCGATGCATACAGTACGCTAATCGAGCACGCAACACAAACGGCAACAACGAGAACGGTGATAAAACTAACGATTTCTTGGGTCAGCATGTGGCGAGTTCCTCCTTGCTAGGCACTTGCTAGGCAGCTGCGGCGACGGTCTTCGCGCCCGGATTGGCGTTGACCTTCACGTCAGCTCGCTCGTTGACGTTTGCGGAATTGATCGGGTTGCGACGGGACAAGCGCCAGATGATAAACGCGACGGCGCACGCGATGAACGCGACCGCAACGGTGCCCCACACGCTCGTCTTCGCAAGAGCGCCCACGATGCCGGCGGCCGGGAAGGTGACGATCCATGCGATGAGCATCTTGCCCGCAACGCCCCAGTTCACCTTGCTGCCCTTCTTGCCGAGTCCCGTGCCGATGATGGATCCGGAGCACACCTGCGTGGTCGAGAGCGCGAAGCCCATGTGCGAGGAGACGAGAATCGTGGTAGCAGATGCCGCCTCGGCAGCGAAGCCTTGCGGCGTCGAGATCTCGGTCAGGCCCTTGCCAAGCGTGCGGATGACGCGCCAGCCGCCCATGTAGGTGCCGAGCGCGATGGCAAGCCCGCAAATGGCGACGACCCACAGCTCAGGACCCGTCCCCGACGGCTGGAAGCCCACGGCAATTAGGGTAAGCGTGATGATGCCCATCGTCTTTTGGGCGTCGTTGGTGCCGTGTGAGAGGGCGACGAGGCACGCCGTCACCGTCTGGCCGTGGCGGAATCCCAACTCGATTTGCCCCTCTTCCATCTTGCGCACCACAAAGAAAATGAGCTTCACCGCGCAGAACGCCGCAAGCCCCGCCACCACCGGGCTTATGAGCGCGGGGATGAGCACCTTGGTGAGCACCGCGGCAAAGTTCACGCCTTCAACGCCTGCACCCACGATGACGGCACCGACCAAGCCACCGAACAGGGCATGAGAGGAACTCGACGGCAGGCCGACCAGCCAGGTGATGAGGTTCCAAATGATTGCGCCGACCAATCCGGCAAAAATGAAGGCCGCGCTGATGGTGACCTGCTGCTCGTTGATGATGCCGCCCGAGATGGTCTTCGCCACCTCGGTAGACAAAAAAGCACCGATAAGATTGAGCGTTCCCGCTGCGATGACGGCGGTCTTCGGCTTAAGCGCTCCTGTGGCGATGGATGTCGCCATAGCATTGGCGGTGTCGTGAAATCCGTTCGTGAAGTCGAACGTAAGAGCCGTGACGATGACGAGCACCACCACAACCAGAGTTGCCGGATCCATGTGTCTTTGTTCTCCCTTCGAGTTTTCTCACCGCTCGAAGGGCGCAAGCCCAACCCATCCCTCCGAGGCCGATGAACACAATAGGGAGGGCGTGTCTGGGAAACATCTTGTAATTGTAAAGTCCGTGTAAAGCGCGGTTGGGCGCCTATCGCGTCGGTGAGCGGCGCGTGCAACGACACCCCCGGTCGCTTGCCGAAGCGGAATGCGCCCCTGTCTACAAGGTGTCTTCTGTCACCTTTTCCCAGTTGTAGCCCTCGCCGCGCACTAAATCGATGCGCAGAGCGCCTTCTGGGGCAGACGACTTTGCAGCCTCGTAAGCAACATGCGCCGCAGCCTCGTCTTCGGCCTCGAGCTCGGTCTCCTCGAAGACGAACGACACGTCCGACCGCTCGGAATCCTTGATGAAACGCACTTTGTACTTCATGAGTGAGCCTTTCTCTTTTTCGAGTAGCCATTATAGAGGAGACGCAGCCGCGTTCGATGTGCTCCTTCACGCCATGCCGCACTATTTTGACGCTTTCGCCTGCTTCGAATATCGCGCGAATCGCTCATCCAACAAGCTGCGCTACAATGGCGAAAACTCAGCTTTCCCGTTGAAAGGGGCATCATGGACGCTCAATCGGCACGCATCGGATTCATCGGTTTCGGAAACATGGCAAGCGCCATGGCCAAGGGTCTTATCGAGTGCGCTGGCATAGAGGGGTCCCGCATCTGCGCATGCGCCGCACATTTCGATTCGCTCGAGAAGCGTTGCGAGCCCCTTGGTATTCGCGCTTTCAAATCGCCTGCTGAAGTGGTCGAAAACTGCGACCTTGTTGTCATCTCGGTGAAGCCCTACCTTGTCGGCGAGGTCCTCTCCCCTGTTCGCGAGGCCCTTCGCGAGAAGGCGGTCATCTCCGTCGCCGCCGGCCTTCTGTTCGACTTCTACGAGGACCTGCTCGGCGAGGGGTCGCGACATCTCTCCACGATTCCCAACACACCGATCGTCATCGGCAAGGGAGTCATCTCCTGCGAAGAACGGCATACGCTCGACGTTGATGAATGGGAAACCTTCGTCGGGCTCTTCTCCCCCATCGCGCTTATCGAGGTGCTTCCCGGGCACCTGCTCTCCGTCGCGAGCGCGCTTGCCGGCTGCGGCCCTGCTTTCGCTGCCATGTTCCTTGAGGCGCTCGCTGACGGCGGCGTGAAGAACGGCCTTCCACGCCAGACCGCTTATCGACTCGCCGCTCAGATGATGGCTGGCACGGCAGAGCTTCATCTCGCCACGGGCACGCACCCCGGCGCCATGAAGGACGCTGTCTGCAGCCCCGGCGGCACGACGATCAAAGGCGTCGCTGCGCTCGAAAATGCGGGGATACGCGGAGCCGTCATGAGGGCGGTCGACGCCACGCTTTCGTAAAGGAAAGCAGGATCCTCATCATTTCTAACCCATGAATAAGGCCTCTCAACGAGGCCTTATCTTTTTGCACCCTATTGAAGTTAATCTTATAAAAAGACCCAGCTCACCGTGAGGAAAACCCTTCCCTACTTCACCTGCACAAGCGCGAACACGTCCACATCGGTCTCTTTCGCGATAGCCTCGCGCGGATGAAGGAATTCCAACTCCATAAGAAAGCCCATCCCCGCCAGCTTGCAACCGTATTGCGAGACAAGCTTCGCTTGCGCGACTGCCGTGCCGCCGGTAGCCACCAAATCGTCGATGATCAACACCACGTCGTCCTCGTCGAGGGCATCCACGTGCATCTGGAGCTCATCGGTGCCGTACTCCAACTCATAGCTTTCCGTTCGGACCTCACGAGGCAGCTTGCCCGGCTTGCGCGCAGGCACGAATCCTGCGCCAAGACGGTACGCAACCGGCGCCCCGATGAGGAACCCTCGCGCTTCAGCGCCGACTACTTTCGTAACTCCCGCGTCCTTGAAATGGTCAGCGATCGCATCTATTGCGGCATGGAACCCATCGGGCTCTTTCAACAGCGTCGTGATATCCTTGAACACCACTCCCTTTTCTGGATAGTCGGGGATGTCGGTTATATGGCCCTCAAAATCGTAGGCAGCCATTGGTTTCCTTTCCTGGCAGCTTTTTCGAACTCGATCTATTGTACCTCGATTGCCCCCTTCGGTCCTTTACCTTACCGTCCGCGGCCATGATTTGATATGTGAAGGAATTGTGGAGAGTCTCTTACAACCCTGAATCTCTAGACTTAGTTCGATTCTCTCAACCTGATCTCCGCTCATTTTTGTTGAGCAACAACGCCCTAGCGTTCTTTTACCCAGTTTTCCCTCATCAAATTCTTTTTCTTTTATCGTTTCCTGCTAGTCAGGCCCATTATTTCTTTTCATTGCTTTACGCGTTAATTCTTGTTATGTTTACTGATAGCGACTCTGCATCAGGCGTTTCCCCGTCTTCGCTAACAAATAACGGTGGACTTTTCTATGTTTCTTGTTATAATCTCTCGCTGTAAGTTGGATGCGAAAGCATTCGGTCGATAAGAAAAAGAAATCCCCCTCAGCGCCAACTGAGGGGGATTTGATAAGTGACCGAAATCACTCACGTCGCAATGAGTATTTTATCACTTAGACGATACACGTGCAATACGCGCGTGTTCTTCGTCACTTTTCCATATCGACATAAGGAATTGTTCGCTCGTCTAACGGTTGGGGCATTGCTTCGACCGTTGGTTAGGTGCATTGTGTCGGTAGGGTTTTCACATAGCGACTCTTCGCATTGCGATCTCGATGAGAGGGACACGTTTTTCCGTGCCCTCTTCCACGACGACCGCAACAGTTCTTATGCCCTTGCTACCTGCATTGACGGCACTTGGTGTGAGTCAATGCACAAGCACTCGCACCTTTCTTTCATCGGCGCGCCGAGCAATGGGTCGCTCTATGTTTCCGTGAACGGTTTTTCCGGAGATAGACGTCGCCTCGATTCGCTCAGGCAGATCAACGCTCTTTTCTTCGATCTTGATTGCCACGGATCGTCTCGCTCGCAAACCGACAACGCGATTTGTAATGCACTTGAAATCATCAGCGAGGCTGTACGGATTGAGAAGCTTCCTCGCCCAACGCTCACCGTCGATTCCGGTCGCGGTCTGCACCTTTACTATGTCTTGAACCGCTCCATCCCCTATCGATGCTCTGCTAACGGTCCTGTCAACGAGAAGGCGCTCAGTTTATTCCAACTAGTTCAGCAAAAACTATCAAGAGCTCTCTCCCACCTCATGGAACCGATCGATTGCATTGGCGTTGACGAGAAGGTGTTCGACTTCACTCGTGTTTCGCGTGTGCCTGGAAGTTACAATCCTGCTGCCCAGCGTTATGCTCGCCTTTTGTTGTCAAACGACTCTTACTACGATTTGAGCGATCTTAACGTGAGGCTTGGTGGATTTGCGAAGCATCTCGTCTCGCCCGAGGTGGGGCATTCGCCAAACGCAATATTCTCGAAGAAACGCGGTGACGACAGTCCGCTCTTGCGGTCTCGTTTAGCTAATGTGATTTCCCTGCAAGCTCTTCGCAATTTCGACTGCGAAGGCTCGCGTGAGCTCATGTGCTTTGTTTTCTACAACACTGCCGTTCAACTTGTCGGGCCGAACGATGCTTCTCGCCAGCTTTGCTCATTCAACTCTCGTTTCACGCAGCCTCTTTCGCAAGCTGAGCTCGATAGTGTTGTTCGCTCAGTCGATCGAGTTGTGAATGTACGGGGTCAACGTGGGTATTATGTATTGAGCGCAAAAAGAATAGTGGAGATGCTCGCACTAACCGAGCAAGAGAAGATAAAGATCCGATTCCACACGTCAACTCGTTCAATCATTCGGGAGATGGCGAAGGAGGCCACTGCGTCGCGCCGGGCCTCGAGAGACAAAACAATTTCCAATCTTTATCGAAGCGGCGATTTCACTCAAAACGAAATCGCGCAAAGGGTTGGTTGCTCATTAAGAACTGTTGCGAGCGTTCTTTCGCGAGCAAGACAACAGCACTTCAGTTCACTTCCGAAGCTGCAAATAGCAGTTCCTTTTGTTATGCAACAACGTAGAGGGATTATTTTATGCAGCATCAGTCAATCGCATCTACAAAATGAAAAGCTGTTGCAGATGCGATTGACAACTAACCGCACATTCGCATTCAGTAGGCCGAGCAGCATCGCTACCTGGCCTAATCATGACTTACAGAACACCCGCAACCGAAAGAAAGAAGGCTCTTTTAACAAACAACATGAAAACAAGTTTAACAAGATTCTCAGCAACTATGCAATTTTTTGTCATACGTGTTTATCTGTAGTTCGCCTTGTGCCCCTTTATTCTCTCAATTCGATTTGGGTCGTATGATTATCTTGACTTATCAAGTGCTTCCTGTTGCTGCTCTATCTCTCTTAGTAGCATCTTAATCTCACCGATTAGCTTATAGTCTGCTTCTCCTGAGACTTTGTCGGCCTTTCGCAGAGCGTTTTTAGCTGTCTTGAGATATCCGTTGATGTCCTTCGGCTTTCTTGGATGCTGGTTTGAGGAAGTTGCCTGCTTTTGATTCAGCGCTTTTTCGCTGCTTTTGTCTTGGTCTACCGGAAGATCAGTTTCTTTGATTTCCTGCACAAGTGCTGTTATCTCATCACTGTCGTAGTTGTTCGATTTAACTGACTCGATTATGAAGTTCTGTTTGTCTCCTGGCAGCTTTGAGATTGCTTCAGCCTGAGTTTGGGTAATCTTCCCCTCATCGAGCAGGTCGTTACCCTCTTTTGCCAGATTGCGAGCAATGTTTAGCAGTACTTGTGCTGTTCTTTCCGACACTCCGAAATGCTCCGCGAGCACAGTTTTGGTATTGCGGCCCTTCAGGCTTGGATCGTCCTTTCTCCACTCGACGAGTTTGTCGGCAAGCACCTTGAAACCCTGGGCTCTCTCGGAGGGTGTGATGTTCCTTTGCCCCATGTTGCTTGAGTGCATAATGAACTCTGCTTGCTCATCACTGAGGGACCCAAGTTTATGGCAGCGGCCCGGAACCATACGCCATGCATCGCCATACTTTTCTGCCAGAAGCTTACAGGCGCGCCAGCGCCTTTCTCCGTCGACGATTTGAACACCGTCTTCGGTTTCGCGTAGAATGAGTGGCTCTACTTCTTTACTGTTGTAGATGAGACCGGCGAGGTTTTTTACGTCTTCTTCGGTAATCTTGTACGCGTTGTTCGGGTTTGGCTTGATATCTTCGATGTCGAACCAGTCAAATCCCATTTCACTCAAAAGCGTATTGCGTCGATTATCGTTGGCCATTTTGTCAGTAATCGACGCATTCTGGTTGTCTCTTGCATTAAATGCAGCGACTCGTAGTTCTTCTTCCGAGAGCTTCTCGTGCTTTGTGACAACGTTTGCCACTGCTCCCCCATTTCGAGCTATGGCAGCTTGTAGCTTTTTCTTAGGCATTCATTTCCTCGATTTCTTGAGCGAGCAAACGATACTGCATTCCAGGTTTGCTGTCGGGCGCGTAGGTAATCAACGGTTCCATTGCAAGGCTTGCCTCTGGGACCACTGTACTTTTCTCAATCTTGGTATTGAAGTATTCTGCGTTCGGAATTGCTTCCTTAAGCAATTCGCATCCGACTTTGTAGGCAGAGGTCTTTCTTTCGATCATCGTTTGCAGAATCTTCCAATGCTGCGGGAGTCGGCGGCGTTCTTTTGCGGTTCGATTAATGGTGTCAATCGTCTGAGATAGCCCCGCAATCGCAAAACCATCTACTTTGATCGGGATAATAATGTGTGAAGCATTGTTTCCAGCTTCAAGTGCCACGATGGCGTTTGTAGTTGTCATATCCAAACGCGGTCCGCAATCGATGATAATGTAATCGAAGCGATCATCGCCTTCTTTTGCCATTTCTTCTACGAGGTCCTCGATTGCATAACATAGTCTTGTATCGACGCCTCCTGCGATTTCTGCTTTCAGACGTGTATCTGCGTCTGCAAATCGGAAATTCGAGGGTACACAGAATACGTTATTGTAATCGGTCGGTTTCATCACATCTCGGAGGCTTTTCCTCTGTCCGTTCGGTGTTGTCTGGTAGAGAACGTCCGCGATGCATGCTTCTTCGGAGCGTGGGTCGTATACTCTGAGGCTCTGGCTTACGTTTCCTTGGCCATCCATATCGATTACCAGAACTTTGTATCCCATTTCAGATAGGCATACTGCAAGGCAGGTGCAAGTTGTAGTTTTTGCAACGCCGCCTTTGTAGCTCATGATCGAAATAATAGTCGGTTTCTCCGCGGATTGTGTAAGCTGTCCGTTAAGGAGCAAATCGGCAAGTTGCGACTTGTTAAGTCCCCGGCGTTCAGCTTCCCTTTCAAGTTCTTCTACGGTCTCCCTGCCCAGAGAAAGCGATTGCTGTTGCTTTTCTCCGCCTTTCGACTTACCTTTGGTGGCCATTTTGACCTCTTTCGTTTCCGACTGATTTTTCGACATGCCGTATCCTATCATTGCTGTGTTTTTGTTTCGTTTGATTTTGGCCTTGTGCAGTCGCTGCACACTTTGTCGTTTGCATCATTCTATACGCATCATTTTTATTCGACAAGCGTATTTACTTGCTATTTTCTTTTCTTGCAAGATAATACATATCTTTTCGCTTATTGCTAATTATAGATGTCCACGTTTTGCAATTCTGCGCTTTTCTGCAACTGTGCAGCGACTGCACAGTTGCAGTAATTCCCTTTTATGAGATCGAAAGACGAGTGGGCAACATAGTACTGTGCAGTCGCTGCACAGCAGGGGAACGTGCCTTCTGAAATAAGATTAAAGGTTGCTCGTCGTGGCCCTGTGCAGTCGCTGCACAGTAAACGTCTATGCATTTGATTATCGACGCGAGATGACAGGAGTCAATGGAAGATGAAATCCTGTCATAAGGAAGGAAGAAAATGGATGGCATCGGATATGACATTGATGCCCCCCGTTGACGGAGAAGTAGAAATTGTGGAAGCAGGGAAGTGAAACAATGAGATAATTCAAAGGTAAAAGGGAAGAGGTGAAAAGATGAATTACTCCACAATCAAATATTTCGACATTGCTAATGGTGAGGGTGTTCGCACGACGCTGTTCGTGTCGGGATGCCGGCGAGGCTGCCCTGGTTGCTTTAACACAGAAGCGTGGGATTTCTCAGCAGGGAAACCATTCACTCGTGAGATCGAAGATGAAATCCTCGAGAGTTTAAGCGCGTCTTACGTTGATGGTTTGACGCTTCTTGGCGGTGAGCCAATGGAGCCGGAGAACCAAACGGGTCTGCTGCCGTTTCTCCAGAGGGTGAGAAGCCGCTTTCCTGAAAAAACCATCTGGTGCTATACAGGCGAGCTTTATGAGAACTTGCTTGACTCTCGATCTCGATGCAGTTGCAAGGAAACCCAGGAGATTTTGTCTCTCGTTGATATTTTGGTGGATGGCCCATTTGAGCAAGATAAGCATGACATTACTCTCAGGTTTAAAGGATCGTCCAATCAGAGAATTATCGATCTTGCAAAAACAAGAGCGGAGGGGGAGCTTCGACTTTGGGAAGACGATCCAAGTTATGCGACGCATAGCATGAATCGTGATTAATCGAATCGTAAGATATAAGCTTCAAGATAGATAAGGCCGCCACGAGAGATGTGGCGGCCTTATCGTAAAGGCTCAATTGCTAGGATTCTATCGAGGCGCATATCGGGGCACTATGCGGGGTTCTCGTGAATCATAATATGCTTCACATTGTCAAAATGAGACTCAACGGCATCGTGAGCGGCTTCAGCGATTTCATGAGCTTGAATAAGCGTTTGCGAGCCATCAACGGCGATTTCTGCATCAACGTATACCTTGTTTCCAAACTTGCGTGTGCGCAAGTCATCGATTCGGATGACACCCGGTGTATTGCTGATAACATCTTCGAGCTCATGTTCGAATGCTGAATCGCAAGCGGTATCAGTTAGGCTACTAAGCGACTCCTTTAAGACATCGAATGCGACCTTCAATATGATGACGCAGATGACCAAGCTGGCAATTGCATCGCCTGCGTGAAATCCGAGCATCGAGGCGCCGATGCCGGCAAGCGCGCCAACAGAGGAGAGCGCGTCAGAGCGATGGTGCCATGCGTCGGCCATGAATGCACTCGAGTTTATGGCGCGCGCCCAATGGTGGGTATACCAGAACATTCCTTCTTTTGCGACGATAGACACGATTGCCGCGATGAGAGCAATGAGGCTCGGCGTGGCGGTATCGAGATACGACCCGGTCGCAATGCTCTCCAAACTGGAGTATCCGATTGCCAAGCCCGTGAACAAAAGAATCAGACCCAAGGCAAGGGATGCAACGCTTTCGAACCGTTCGTGTCCATAAGGGTGGTCGCTGTCGGCGTCGCGCTCGGCAAGTCTCACACCCACAAATGCGATAGCGGTCGCGAACACGTCCGAAAGCGAGTGGACGGCGTCGGATATCATTGCGGTGGAATTACCGAAAATACCTGCGAACAGTTTAAAGGCTGCAAGAAAGATATTTCCGCCCACTCCGACAGTGGCGACTTGCCGGGTTACTTTTTGCCTATCCGGAATGCGGCTGTCCTTGCGAGACTTCGGGCCTTCGTCATTCCTAGGGTTGGTTTTGGGGTTGTCTGCCATGGTTCGAACTCCTTGGGTAGGGAACAGTGTCTCTTAGCTACCCGCACTTGCGTTCGAAAAATACAAAACGCGCCTGCGGAACGGCAACTGTCCCGCAGGCGCGTCCAAAAGATGCATCTGCTGCCGACGTCCCCGCCGGCCCGGCTCCATGGCGCTACACCACGGCCTGATCAGTTTGCGCTGTAAAAGCTTGTCGCGTTGACTGTCGCGGCAATGCAGTGCAAAGAGTGGCCACATTGTAATCGTTGCGGATTCGGTTTGTCACCACTAACATCAGGAATGTGGCGAAAAAATGAATCTAGCAGGCAAAATGTTACGCAAGCGCGCCCATGGGATCCCATGGTGCTAGGGGAGTGGGGGCGCTGTCGTAGGCTGCAAGCTCATCCTCGGTGAGATATTTCCTGTCGACGACGACCTGATAGACGTATTCCGAGAACCAATCGTCGGTCATAAGATCATAGCCGTCATGGCCGTGGTCTTTGCCCCAGCTATTCTCGACGCGCCAAAGCGTGGGCTTCCCCTCGCCGTCGAAGTTCACTCCCTGAAACACCATCGCATGTGTCATAAGCGATTCGCCATAATCGAGTCGAGCCGCTTTGTCCAAGCCTGCCATTACCGGCACGCCGAACAGCCCGTCGGCATCCATGGTGCTGATACCCATCATGCCGTCGTCTTGCAGGTAGTTCTGGTCGACGTCGCAGCCGAACCATACAGGAAGGCCGTCCTTGAGCTGGGCGATTGCCGCTCTCTTTAGAGATTCGACGGGAAGGTTCACGTAATGAACCCCTCCATCTTCGGCAACATTACCAAGGAACCTTACGGAATATGAACGATAGTACGGCTTGTCTTCGGTCGGAGCGTTGATGACCGAGATGTAGTCGTCGAGGTTCATTCCTACGTATTCGTCGAAGAACTGCTTTGGGCTGAAGGTCCCCGAAACGACCAGCTTGTCGTCCTTGTCGCGGATACGGGCTTCAAACGACTTCGGCGGCTCGCCGAGACAAATCGCAAGCATGCGGTAGAACTGCGCGAGAAGCTCAGCCTGCTTTGCGACAAGGGTCTCCTTGTCGGCACCGCCCGCTATCATATCGCGAAGCGCTTTAGCGCCAGCGCGAAGGAAGCGAGTCAGGAAGGCATCCATATCTCCCGTGCTCGACGAGCAGTGCGTTTCGGGCATGGCGTCCTTCGGCACGACGCCGTATTTCTTCACAATGGATCGAAACATATCCCACTGCCCGCCGTCGCAAAGCGGGTCAAGGAGAAGAAACGAAACATCTCGCGAGGTCACAGGTTCATCTGCGGTGGCAATGATGTTCTGGAAGAACCAGTTGGCGCGCTCGTACTTGTCCCAGAAGAGGGGATAGGCTTGCGACAGCTCAAACGTCTTCAGGTTGAGCTTCTTCATGATGCGAAAGCGCATGGTGTTCAGGCTTGCGAACATCCAGCAGCGACCCGAACGCTTCTGGTTGGTGATGTCGCCTTGGGAGAGCTGGACGTCGAAGGTTCTCGCATCGAGGCTGAGCGCCTCGGGGACGCGGGCGACCTTGCGTATAGGGCTTGCGGAAACGGCATTCTTTGCGATGCGCGCGGCTGGGTCCGAGGCAAAGGCCGCATGCGCATTACGGGTGACCTTGTCGGGGATGGCGGTGTAGGCGATAGGGCCTTCGGTTTGATTCATAGATACCTCCAAACGGGAGTGCTGCAACTTATGTTCGGAGGTTAGCACAACGACGGGAAAACGGGCAGGCCGATGACGGCTGGTAGAACAAAACCGCGCGACGCCAGAGATGGGCAACGCACTCTCAGGCGACCGCGCGGCACAAGGCGATGAGGTCCTTTATTTCATGGCTTCGAGTTTCGCCAGTACTGCTTCCTGCCCCTCGATAAGCTCGCCGTCCACATAGAGGTAGGGAATCTTGTTCGCGTCACCGCCGAGCGCAAGCAGCTCTTGGTAGGGGACTTCCTGCTCGACGTCGCGCTTGTCGAGCTCTATCCCCAGCTCATCGGCGAGGTTCACAGCCACCGAGCAGGTTGAACAGGGCGCCCAGTAATAAAGAATAGGCTTTTCCATCGAGAATCCTTTCAGTCGGAAACACTACGGCAAGTATACGCTTAGGTAACTTTCTTGGCGGCTTCGATCGCGGTAGAGCCTTGCAGCGGGGCGAAAGTGACATATCTGTGAGGGTTGGGTATCAATCTGGCGAAGAGTTCCCCTGGTTCAAATTCCCACCACATGAGGAGAATATGTTCTACCTTCGGAAAGCAAGCGAGAAGATGATAAGCACGAGGTTGAACATGGCTGAACGGGCAAAGGGCACATCATTCACGGCAAAGAGCTTGTTCGAGGGGCTCTCTGGCGCGCAGCTTACGGCGGGCGCGCTTGCCGCGGTGACGTCGATGCTGCTGTCGGCGCAGATTGGCATCGCAGGGTCGGTGATCGGCGTTGCGGTTGGCTCGGTCGTCTCGACGGTCGCGTCGCAGGTATACAAGCGCTTCCTGGAGCAGTCGGCGACTAAGCTGCGCGGCATGCGCGACTCGGATGAGGAATCGAGTATTGGCGGCGTTGGCGACGCTGAAGGGTTGGAAGGTTTAGAGGCGGTCCCATTTGGGACGGAGAAAGATGGCACAGCCTCGACGGAAGAAGATGTGCGAGCCTACGGCCCGAAAGCGGGGCAAACCGAACAAACCGAGTTTGCGGGCGGTTCGATGAGGACCGTCGATCAGCTCGCCTCGGGGCGCGTGATTGCTGGGGGAGTGCCCGGCCGCGCCACGGCGACGCCTCACCTGGGTGATAAGTCGCTCGCTGGGGACATCACTGCGCAGCATGTTCGCGAGAAGCGCGAGCATGATAAGCGCATGCAGCGAGGCGTGATCGCCGTGTCGATAGTGTCCGCCCTCGTCGCGGTGGCGGTGAGCGCGGGATTTGTCATGCTGACCACGCAAGGCCAGGGTCTTGGCGCGAAGCCAGCGGCGATCGAGCAGGTTGTCCGGGGGAACCAGGATTCGGACGCGCAGCAAGATGCCCAGGCGGACAAGCAGCACGTGGCCGATTCTGAGGCGAGCGGTGATTCCCAGAGCGCGTCCGCGCCGAGCGCAACTTCGAATGCGGCGAAAAGCGACTCTTCGAATACCAACAGCTCGACTTCGCAAAATCAGTCAGGGTCCTCTCAATCGGGAGCGCAGGGAAGCGGCCAGGGGCAAAGCGGTACCTCGACATCTTCGGGCACAAATGCAGGCGCAAGTTCATCGGGAGAGCAGGGGAGCGCGAGCGGCGGAAGCACTTCTTCTAGCCAGGACTCCGCATCGGGGTCGTCGTCTGCTTCCAACGGCACCGTATCTGGAAGCAGCAAATAAAGGTTTCGCAAGCGCGGCCAATCGCGTGGATGCAACCAACAATCAGGGCTTCGTCGGGGTATAATCCCTGCCATGTCTCAATGCGAACCCAACATAGACGACGTCGCGCTTATCTTCGAGGGCGGTGGCATGCGCGCGAGCTACACGGCCGGTGTGGTGACGACACTGCTCGAACGCAAGCTGAGCTTTCCGAAGGTTTACGGCATTTCCGCTGGTGCAAGTCATACGGTCAACTACGTGTCGCGCGATATCGAGCGCTCGCGCGCCTCGTTCACCGATTTGGTGCGCGACCCTGAGTTCGGAGGTGTCGGTAGCTTCCTATCTGGTAGAGGGTTTTTCAACGCGCATCACCTCTACGAGGGAATCGCTGAGGATTTGGCGGGCACCGACGAGGTGATGGCATTCGACTTCGAGACGTTCCTTGCGAACAAGGCCGAGGTGCACATCGAGGGATTCGATTGGGAAACCGGCGAGACCGTGGCATGGACGAAGGCGGATATGCCGACGATGCTCGACATGATGCTGCGCGTGCGCGCGAGTTCGACTATGCCTCTGTTCATGCCGCCGACGACGATCGACGGTCGCACCTATATGGACGGCGGGATGGGGACGAGCTGGGGAATTTGTCTCGACGCGGCGCGGCGTGACGGTTTCGAGCGCTTCTTCATTGTGCGAACACAGCCGCGGGGGTATCGCAAAAAGCCCCTTGGTGCTTTGCCGCGCGCCGTGTTCCGCGCCGCTTTCCGGAACCACCCCCTGGTTGCCGAGCGCACCATCGAGAGGCCGTCTCGCTATAACGCCCTGTGCGACGAGGTGGAGCGGCTCGAACGGGAGGGCTCTGCCTGCGTTTTCTATCCCGACGAGATGCCCGTTGACAACAAAGAGACGAATTGGGAGAAGCTTTGCTTGTCCTACGATGCGGGCTACGCGCAGGCGCAACGCGAGGCAGCCTCGTGGGAGGCGTGGATTGGTGGCCGGTAGGCGATGTCGCAAGAGGGGAGAGCAATGCCGATAATCACATTGGAGCAAACGGGCGACGCAGATGTCGAGAGGGGCGGGGCCTTCTCCCTGTTCACGCGCACGGCCGACGCAGAACTGCGCGAGAGAGGGCTGTTCATCGGCGAGTCGCTCAAGGTGATCGAGCGCGCGATGGTCGCCGGCGCAGTCCCGCGCGCGATGCTGCTGCCCGAAAAGCTGCTCGAGGACACGATGCCCGTCATCAAGCGAGCGCTTGCGGCAGATGCCTCGACGCCGATTTACGTCGCGCCCAAGACGCTCTTCAAGGAAATCACCGGGTATGAGGTGGTCAGAAGCGCACTTGCCGTGTTCGAGCGCCCGTCGTTACCAAATGCGACCGAGCTGCTGGACATTCTGGGTGCACGTCGTGTGGCGTTGCTCGAGGATATCGGGAACTCGACCAACATCGGGGCGATCTTCCGCTCGGCAGCCGCGCTCGGCGTCGACGCGGTCCTCGTGACCCCGTCGTGCCACGACCCGCTTTTTCGTCGCGCCGCCCGCGTGTCGATGGGGACGGTGTTCCAGGTTCCCTGGACGCGGATCGGAAGCGTTCAGTCTTGGGCAGGGGAGGGGATTCCGCTCCTTCACGACCTGGGGTTCAAGGTCGCGGCGATGGCCCTGTCCGAGGACTCCATCTCGCTTGATGATGAGGCTCTTCGCTCCTGCGAGAAGCTCGCGATCGTCCTCGGAACTGAAGGCGAGGGCTTGTCTCAAGCCACGATCGACGCGAGCGACTACACGGTGAAGATACCCATGGCGCACGATGTCGACTCCCTGAACGTGGCCGCGGCAAGCGCCGTTGCCTTCTGGGAGCTGCGGGTGCGGTGAGCTCTCTGCCGGCGAAAATTTCGACGGTGGGGCGGGGGTCGGGTGATTGTCTCGCTTTCTGCTTCTTGGGAAGGGCCGACGTCGAGAATAGCGGGGGCGCCGGTCGTTAGGGGCTGCCCCTGCGTGCTTTGCAAGCTTAAAGCTCTTTTTGCTGGTAAAGGTCGTGTTGCTCGAAGCCGAGGGTCGAATAGTACTCGCGCGTCCCCACCGCGCTGATGACGTTTATGCGCTTATAGCCTGCCTCTCGCGCGATTTCACATGCCCGCGCGATGAGCTTGCGGCCCAGCCCCGTGTGCTGCGCGCCCGTGCTTGCATGCCCGAGCGCGGCGACGGCGCCGTACACGTGTACCTCGCGGATCATGGCCTCGTCTGCAGCCAGGGAGAAGGCGCCGCGGGCGGAGAGCTCTTCTTGCGCGCTTGTGCTTGCGGGCTCAATATCGCGTGCGGCCTGGTGAGAGATGGTCTTGCCTTCGATCGGCATTGCCTCGCGCCCCGTTGAGCCGATCGCTCCGCGCTCGCTTTCCGCTTCCGCGCGCGCAGCCTCGATCGCGCTTGCTTTCGGCAGCGACAGACGCAAAAACCCTGCGATTTTCCCCTCGGGCGTTACCCACTGCAGGAAGCGTTCGCTCGACACGGTGGTCTTATAGGGGAACTCGACGAGCTCAAGCTTGCTCAAATCCGCCCCGCGCGTGCCGATCTCGCGCGTCCTGATTTCCTCCACGCCGCCGCCACGACGCGCTAGCTCGCAATCGACCATCTGGCGCAGGTTCACCTTCTTGTTACCGGCCATGATGTCGTGCGAGGAGATGTCGCGGATCATGCGCGACACGCGAACGTAGGAGGGTGTGGCCTGCATGTTCGCGACCAGCACGTCGATAAGCTCTCTCTCGGTGTAGGGCTTCCACGTGCCGTTTCGCCAGTGTTCCACAAGACCCGTGCCGTCGACGAGCGCGCAGGGGTACATTTTCACCTCGTCGGGAAGGAAGCGCCTGTCGGTGACAAGGGCGCGGTACCCCGCGACGTCGCTCTCGGGCGTGGCCCTGTAAAGGTTGGCCATGAAGTGCGCGTGGATTTTGAAGCCGAACAGCCTTGCGAGCTCGAAGGCGCGCCCGATGCGATTGAGGGAGATGCGGCGCAGGTTCGCATCGAGTATGTGCTGGTCAAGGCTTTGGATGCCGATTTGCACCTTCGTTGCGCCGAGTGTCCGCATTTCGGTGAGCGCTCCGGGGGTGATGCAATCGGGGCGTGTCTCGATGACGAGTCCCACCGAGCGATGCGTGGCCTGCGTGTTGCGCTCGTGTTCGAGGGTGACGTCTGCGAGCGCGGCCGTCTGGCTTTTGCTTGCCCGCTGCCAGCCCGCGTCGTTCCCGTAGAGTTCGCGAACCGCCTGGTTGTAGGTGAGCTCGCCGCAGGTGACCCGAGCCTGCTCGTTGCGAGCAAATGCGGCGAGGTCGTCTCGCTCGCTCAAAACGCCGCAATGCTCGTAGAAGGCGCGTCGCCCGGCGATGCTTGCGCGTTGCGCATCTGCGTTCGCGGCCTCGTTCAGTGCGCGGAAGAGCTCGCGCGTGAACCAGAATCGGTACTCGCGCGGGTAGTCTGTCCAGGTGCCGCCGAGGACGATGAGCTCTACCTTGTCGGTCGTGTGCCCCATGTCAGCGAGCGTGCGAAGGCGAAGCGCCACCTGCAGATAGGGGTCGAACCAGTTGCGCTCGGCCCGCTGACAGGCGGGTTCGTCGGCTAGATAGCTCTTCGGCATGCGGATGTCGTTCGGGCAGTAGAGGCAGGCGCTTGCGCAGGGCCACGGCTTGGTGAGCACCGTCACGGTCGCCACACCCGACGCGGTGCGCATGGGCTTCATCCGCAGGGTGCGCACGAGGAGCGCCTCGAGTGCGTCATCGATGTCCCAACCGCGCCATAGCTCGGGGTCGGATTCCTTGACCTTTTGGTAGAAGGGGAGGAGCTTCTTTTTTGCCACTGCGCGAACAGGGCCTCGCAGCTCGCGGTTGCGCGCGCGGATAATTCGGTCGAGCGCGTTCGCGTCGAGCGGCTGCCCCTGTTCTCTCAGGGCCGACAGTATGATTTCGAGGGTTTTCTGCATAAGCGGCATTGTACGCTATGCGGACCTGGCGCGCGCTGGCGGATTGCTAGTCTGCTGCGGGCGGCGCGTTGAACCGCGAAGCGATACAATGCACGGGATGCCTTATGGATACTGAAACCGCCCGAAAACTGTGCGACATAACCTCGACTTTCTACCGTGAGAACGCCTCGTCGTTCTCGTCGACTCGCCGCGCTTCGTGGGCTGGTTGGAGGCGCTGCCTCGACGAGATGGGGCTTTGCGCCGGGACGTCGGCGGCGGTAAGCAGCGGGTCGCACCTCGAAGGCTCTCGACACGAGGGCGTGGCGCGTCCTGGTAAGTTGGAGCGCGATGCTGGCGAGCGCCCCGAGGATGCGGGGTCTTGCGGCGAGCGTCAGGAAGGCCCTCTTCCCGGAGATGTCGCCCCCCTCGCCTGGCGGCCTTCCCGCGAGCCGCTTCGTGTGCTCGATGTGGCGTGCGGCAACGGGCGCTTCCTTCGCTTTCTGCAAGAGGCGTTGCCCGGTGCGGCGATAGCCTACTTCGCGGTGGACGATTGCGAACAGCTTGCGCGCGACGGGCTCGCGGGCGACGCCGACAACGTTGCCTTCCAGAAGCTTGATATCGCAAACTCGCTGATAGACGGTTCGATTGAGCGCGCAATCGAAGCGCCGCCTGTCGATATGGCGGTGTGCTTCGGCTTCTTCCATCACGTCCCCGGTGCCGATTCGCGGGCGACCCTTCTGCGGGCGCTCGTCGATAGCGTGCGCCCCGGCGGGCACGTGGCGGTGTCGCTTTGGCAGTTTGCGAAGAGTCCCGAGCTTGCAGCAAGGGCGGTAGAAACGACGGCGAAAGCTCGCGTGGAGTATGGGCTGCCCGCGCTCGATGAGGGCGATTACCTGCTTGGGTGGCAGAACAGGCAGCATGCATACCGCTATTGTCACACCTTCTCGGACGAGGAGGTGTCTGACCTCGCTCGTGCCGTCGACCGCCAGGCGAGCCTCGTTGCGCGATTCGAGGCGGACGGTCGGACGGGCACCCTGAACAGCTATCTCGTGTTTCGCCGTCGGGCTTAACCGCTATCATGGCCTATGCTCCGCGGCCAATCGCGGACTTGGCACCGAGAATGCGGGGTTTCTCGTTTAGTAGCCAAAAGGGGTTTGCGAGCTGCGATACTCGCAGTTCAGCGGGCGATTCTTCCACGGTTTCGTTTGACAGGTTCGCTGGATTCCCGGCTTGTGGTGGCCGCTGGTCCGTCGGCGGCGGACTCCTCGGGAGCGGAGTTGGTTGCGGCGCTACCGCCCTTGTCGCCAAGCTGAGTTGTCACGACGGAGGCGAAGATGAGCGCGAAGCCTAACGCCATCCTCGGCGTGAGCACCTCGCCGAAGAATGCCACGCTGAACAGGGCGCAGAACACGCTTTCAAGCGAGCAGAGCAGGCCCGCCTCGGAAGGGGGCACATGTGCCTGCGCTGTGTTCTGCGCCACAGCTCCAAAGGCCGCCGAAAGGACGGCAACGTAGGCCATGGCGCCGATGAACTCGGGAGTGATCACCTGCGCCGCCGTTGGCATGGGCTGCGTGGTCAAGGCGAGCAGCAGGGCCAAGATTCCGCTGGTGAATTGCTGGACGACGGTGGTGGTCAGGATATCGTTATCGCGCATGACCAGGCCGATGATCACGATTTCAGCGCCGTAGAGGAACGCCGAGAGAATGCTGATGCCGTCTCCCAGGCTGATGGAGAAGCCTTCGGTCAGCGATACCATCCCGATGCCGGCCGTGCATATTGCCGCGGAGATAAACACTTTGGCGGGCGGGCGGCGGCGGGAGACCACCCACCAGATGAACGGCACAGTCAGGCAATAACACGCGCTCAAAAAGGCGTTCTTCGATGGTGTCGTCATGCCCAGGCCCAGAAACTGCGTCCAAAACCCGAGGAACGTTGCCACGCCTATGATCATGCCCGCCTTCAGCGTCTTTCGACAGAAACTTCGCTTGATATGGGGAAACAGGATGATGAGCAAAACGATGCCCGCCCCAAAGAAACGGATGGCGGTGAACCAGGTGGCGCCAACGGTGGTTATGGCGCTTTTGCCGATCACGAAGCCTAAGCCCCAGATGGCGGCGGCCGTGATGAGGATGAGCCGATAAACGTTCGTTGGGTATTGCTTGTCGAGGATGCTCATGATTGCTTGTGCTCCTGGCAATTCGGAGAAATGATACGGCTAGCATGGAACTAGGATGCCAGCCACCTCTTCAATTGAGCTTGCGAAATGAACCTCCTGCCACTTGCGCAGCGAGGAGGTCCCCATGTTTTCCGTGCAGTTGAAGAGGGCATGTGGGCTATCGTAGAAGCCATTCGAATTGAACATTATGCACGGTCTGCCCGGCAGTTCAAGTGATATGAGGGAAATGGCCTCGCTCGTGCCGTTTACGACAGGATTGGCCTTGTTGCACGGTTCGAGGCGGGCGGCGGGACGGGCGCCCCGAACAGTTGAGCTTCGCGAGCGAACGATGCAAAGCGCCATCGACGTCGTATGCGGGCGCCGTCCAGCCGATTGCTTGAATGCCGACGTTTTCGATAGGCTATCATAGGGTAGTGCCCGCCCAGCTCGCGACGTTGCGTGCTGCGGACCCTAGCTTCCGTTGCGCTGGAATTCTCCAACGCCTTGAGCCTGCATAAGGAAAGGATGTCCTATGAACGTGGTTTGCTTGGATTTGGAAGGTGTGCTCGTCCCCGAGATTTGGATCGCGTTCGCCAAGGCGAGCGGCATCCCCGAGCTTGAGCGAACGACGCGCGACGAGCCCGACTACGATAAGCTCATGAACTTCCGTCTGGACATCCTGCGCGAACATGGACTTGGCCTGGCCGAGATTCAAGACGTGATCGCCACGATCGACCCAATGGAGGGCGCCCGCGAATTCCTCGATGCGCTGCGCGAGAAGACGCAGGTCATCATTATCTCCGACACCTTCGAACAGTTCGCGCAGCCGCTGATGCGCAAACTCGGCTGGCCCACCATATTCTGCAACTCGCTTGAGGTGGGCGAGGACGGCGCCATCATCGGCTACAAGATGCGCTGCGACCAGACAAAGCTCACGACCGTTCGCGCGCTGCAGAGCTGCGGGATGGAGACCATCGCTGCGGGCGATTCGTACAATGACCTGGGAATGATTCGCGCAAGCAAGGCGGGCTGGCTGTTCAAGGGTGCGCCGTCGACGAAGGCCGAGAACCCCGATGTCCCCACGCTCGAGGAATACGACGAGCTTCTGGCCGCAATCGAGTCTGCGCTGTAGAAAGCTGCCGAGGCCCATCGGTTCGAACGCAGCATTTGGTATCGCGCTCGCACCGATGGGCCGTCGTTCTCTTGGCTTTTAGGTTGCGAAGGCTGCGGGGCGCCCCAAGCGCGCTATCCCGCCACGCGCAGGTCGAGCTCTTGAATGTAGGAGCCGTTCTCGTCAGATTCGAGCACGGCATACGCGACGGCGGGCGTGACGTTCACGCCGCGCAGAAACTCCAGATAGCGCAAGGGAAAGGTCGTCGAGTCCTCCTCGTCGCTATCGACCATCGTGTCGCAGCCGGCAATGGCGAGGACGGGACGCGCCACCTCGCGGTCGGGGCCGAACACCTTCGCCGTCTTTAGGAAGAAATCCCCCTTGTCGAAGGTGAAACAGGGGTGCACGTGGGCGGCGCGCTCGTTTCGCTGCCGCATCTCGCTTCGGTGCTTGTTGTCGAGCGAGCAGTAGTGCATGCCAAACGAGAACCCCTGGTCGTGTGCCCATATCATCAGCGAGAGCGCAAGCTGCTCGCTGCCGGCGATGGGAAGGCCGCCTGAGTATCCGTAGTCGTACATCACGTCGAAGGGCGGGTTGCGCACGACAAGCCCGCGGCGCGCGAACTCGTCCCAGCTGTGGAAGGGGAAGCAGAACTCGAGCATGTTGATCCCGCGGATGCCGATCTCCTCGAAGCTCGCGAGCAGCTCTTTCATGCGCGCCTCGGTGCCGGGGATGATGGGCATCTCCACCATGACGTCGGGGATGTAGCGCTTCGCCAGGCGCATCGCATCGAGCACGCGCTCCTGCATGGGCTCGGGGTCGAAGTCCTTCACGCTGAAGCGGATCTCTTGCAGCCCCGCGTCACGCAGCGCCCGCGCCATGTCCTCTGTCAGCAGGTCGCCCGAGGTATACATGCGCTTGTGCGCCTTGGGGAAAAGCTCGCGTGCGCGGTTGAGGAACGCGATTGACGCATCGAAGCTCAAAAGCGGCTCGCCTCCCGTGAGCCCGATGACGGCGAGGCCGTTTTTGTAGGTTTCGGCGGCGCGGGCGAGGCCCTCTTCCCATGGGCAGCCCTCGCGGACGAACTTGTCGTAGTCCGCCTGGTTGTGGTTGAAGCAGAAATAGCAGTCGCGATGGCACCTGAACGTGGTGGAAAACGTCTCGGAGCCTTTGTTTCCCGTGCACTCGATGCATGCCTTCGAGATCCAGCCCATGCGAATTGACGCACCTGCGTTACGGAACTCGGCTCCGCGTTGCGCAAGCTCGTCTCGCAGTTGGGCGATCTCGGCATCGGAGGAGCCTGCGGGCGCGAATTCCACGCCATGCTCGGCGAGCGCGCGAAGGTAGGTCTCGCGGACCTCGTCGTAGTGGCGCAGCGCCGCGCGAAGGGAATCGTTGCCTGCCAGGGTGCCTGCGTTCATGAAGTCACATCCAAGTCGTCGTCCGGTTGCATCTGCCTTGCGATTATAGCCGACCTTACTCGCTTGCGCCTTTCCCATTGATTTTGCCTTCTTCTGAGACAACTTTGGGACGGGTAAATGTCATAATCGACGTGATTTTTGTAACGAATGCTGGTTTACCTGGGGAAACAAAGAAGTATAATCAGTGTGGTAACTGAGGCATAAAAGGGAGGATGTCCCGTGGCGGCCAATTTGCAAAAACTCAAGCTCCTCTACATTGCAAAGATGCTCGTGGAGGAGACCGACGCTGTCGCCGGCTTGACCATGGCGCAGATTCTCGAACGCCTCGAGGCACACGGCATCACGGCGGAGCGCAAGTCGGTCTATCGCGACATCGAGTCGCTGCGGGAATTCGGCCTCGATATCCAGACGTTTCAGCGAGCGCCGCTCGAGTACGCCCTTGTCACGCGATCTATCGAGCTTGACGATTTGATGCTTATCGTGGACGCCGTGCAGAGCTCGCGCCATTTGACGCAGCGCAAGTCCGACGCGCTCGTCCGCTCGATCAAGCGTCTCGCGCCCAAGCGCGAGCGCGACCTGCTTGATCGTCACCTTTCCGTAAGCGGGCGCATCAAAATCCAGGGCGACTCGCTGCTCTACAATGTCGACCGCATCCTGGAGGCGATCGCGGGCAAGCGCAAGGTGTCGTTCCGCTATTTCAGCTACAACGCCGCGAAAGAGAAGGTCATGCGCCGCAGCGGCGAGCGTTATGTGGAGACGCCTGTGGAAATCATCGTGAACCAAGGCGTGTACTACCTGGTCACCTACAATCTCGAAACCGACAACTTCGAGGGCTTTCGCGTTGGGCGCATGGATTACGTGGAGGTCTCCGAGGAGCGGGCGGCGAAGGTTCCCCGTCAAAGCGATTTCTCGGTCGAGCGGCTCGACAATGCGGTCGTTGGTGCGGCTGGCGGCGCGTTCGTCGACGCGACGCTTATCGCCGATGGCCATGCCATGAACGCCGTTATCGACCGCTTCGGACGCGACGTTGCCTCCACCGATCTCGGTGACGGCACGGCGCGCATTGAGGCCCGGATTGAGGAAGGTCCTGCGTTTTACGGATGGCTAGTGCGGTGCAACGGCACGGTCCGCATCGAGGGGCCGGAGTCGCTCGCAGAGAGCTACAAGCAGTATCTACGTGCCATTCTTGAGCAGTGCTAGCATTATTCGGCTGCGCTGCGCTACACTTCGAAGAACTGAATGCGAATTCGCGGTGACTGAGTCGGGCGGGCCAGCAGGTCCGCCCGTTTTGTCGCGCGGGCGAACCTGTACGAGGAGCGACTTTTGTCTGAACGAACCAACGACGGCGCATCTGTCCACGTCACGACCCCCGAGAGCGAGGTCGCACAGCTTGCCGACGCATCCCGCGCGCATGAGCCTGGCGAGCTCGGCGCACTTGCCTGCAAGCTCTACGATGAGAACCCTAACCTTACGGAGGAAGAAGCCTACGAGGCGTTCATCGGCTGGGTCGAATCGCGCGGCATCGAGCTGTGGCCCCATCAGGAAGAGGCCCTCATGTCCATCATGGTCGGCGACCACGTGATCTTGGGCACGCCGACCGGTTCGGGCAAATCGCTCGTCGCGCTCGGCATGCACTTCATCGCGATGTGCTTCGGCGAGCGCTCCTACTACACGGCGCCCATCAAGGCGCTTGTGAGCGAGAAGTTCTTCAACCTGGTGGACATCTTAGGCCGCGAGAACGTGGGCATGATCACGGGAGATGTGCACATCAACACGTCGGCCCCGGTCATCTGCTGCACGGAGGAGATTCTCGCGAATCAGGCGCTCGCCGAGGGAAAGGACGCCCCCATTGAGAGCGTCGCCATGGACGAGTTCCACTTTTTCTCCGACTCCGATCGCGGCTGGGCCTGGCAGGTGCCGCTGCTTGCGCTTCCCAATGTGCAGTTTTTGTTGATGAGCGCCACACTTGGCGACGTTGACCAGATCGCTGGGCTGCTCGAGCGCCAGACGGGCAAGGACGTCTCCCGCATCATCGACGCACCGCGCCCGGTGCCGCTTTCCTACGAATATGCGCTCACGTCGCTTGAGGGCACCGTCGAGCTCGCGCTGCGAAAAGGGGAGGGTCCGCTCTACATCGTCCACTTCTCACAGGACGCGGCGCTTTCGAGCGCGTCGGCGCTGGCGAGCTACGGCGTGGCGACGAAGGAACAGCGCGAGGCGGTGAAGGAGGCCATGAAGGGCGCGCGATTCACCACGGCGTTCGGCAAGACGTTGAAGCGCCTGCTCGGCTGCGGTGTCGGTGTGCATCACGCAGGGATGCTGCCCCGTTATCGCCTGCTGGTGGAAAAGCTCGCCCAACAGGGCGTTCTCCCCGTCATCTGCGGAACCGACACGCTCGGCGTGGGCATCAATGTGCCCATCCACACCGTCGTGCTCACTGCGCTCACGAAGTTCGACGGCCACAAGATGCGCCGTCTGCGCTCGCGCGAGTTCCACCAGATCGCGGGGCGCGCAGGGCGATCGGGCTTCGACACCGAAGGCGTGGTCATCGCCGAGGCGCCCGAGCACGAGATCGAGAATCACAAGGCCGAGGTGAAGGCTGCGGGCGATGCGAAGAAGCTCCGCAAGATCAAGAAGAAGAAACCGCCCGAGAACTTCGTCAACTGGAACGAGGACACTTTCAACCGCCTGGTGGAATCGGTTCCCGAGAAGCTCACGCCCCGCATGCGCGTCACCCACTCGATGGTGCTCGCCGAGGTGGAGCAGGGGGGCGACGCCCGCGCCCGCGTGGAGGAGCTCATTGCCGACTCGCTGCAAACCGACGAGGAGAAGGTGGCTCTCTCGCAGCGTGCCGACGAGGTGTTCGCTACGCTCATCGCCGCGGGCGTGGTTGTGAAAGAGGATCTGCCCGACGGGGGCGCAAGCTACTACGTGACGGTTGACCTTCCTGAAGACTTCGCGCTCGACCAGCCGCTTTCACCCTTCTTGCTCGCGGCTTTGGAACTTTTGGACCCTGAAGATGATGACTATGCGCTCAATGTGGTGTCGATGGTCGAGGCGACGCTTGAAGATCCGCGCCAGGTGCTGCGCGCCCAGGAGCGCCGTGCGCGCGATCGCGCCATGGCCGAGATGAAGATGGACGGCGTGGAATACGAGGAGCGCCTCGAGCGCATCGCCGACGTGACCTACGAAAAGCCCCTCGAAGACCTGCTCGATGCCGCCTTCGAGAAATACTGCGAGGGCGTGCCGTGGGCGCGCGACTTCTGCCTGCGTCCGAAGTCGGTGCTGCGCGACATGCTGGAGAGCGCCGCGGACTTCAAGGGGTATATCCAAAAGCTGGGGATCACGCGCTACGAGGGTGCCCTTCTCAGATATCTGTCCGAGGCGTTTCGCGCCCTCGACCGCACGGTTCCCGAGGGCAAGCGCGACGAGCGGCTCGAGGACGTCGTCGCTTGGCTGGGGCTTATCGTGCGCTCGGTCGACTCGAGCTTGGTCGACGAATGGGAAAACGCGGGCGCCGCGCTCGATGCCGCGCCGCCTTCGCCCGAGGACGAGCCGGTGGTACGCGATCGTCGCGGGCTTACCGTTCTTGTGCGGAACGCCCTGTTCAGCCGTGTTCGTGTGGCGGCGCACCGCGACGTTGCGACGCTTGGCGAGATGGATGCAGACTGGGGCTTCGGCGAGCGTGCTTGGGCGGTGGCGCTCGACGAGTTCTACGACGCACACGAAGAGGTGCTCCTCGATGCGGATGCGCGCTCGAAGGCCTATCTCGTGCTCGACGAGTCCGACGAGGAATCGGCCCACGTATGGCATGTGCGCCAGATTTTCCACGATGCGGAAGGCGACAGCGATTTCGCGATAGCGGCCGATGTCGATTTGGACGCCACGCAGGCAGGTGACGGGGTGGTGTTCGCGAACTATCGTGTTGGGTTCGCCGAGGACCTGGGGGAATAGTCGGTCGGGAGCTTCAACCGCCTTCTAGGCCCCTCGTCGCCGAACCACTGCTGGCTCGTGCATTCTCATATACCCCCTAAGGGTATATGGATACTCTGTGACGTCTTCTTTCGCGACGGTTTTCCCTCGCTAACTTCTCGTGGTACACTGCCGAAAGTATCAAATGGGAAACTTCTTGCGTATCAAGAAGCGAAGGCTTTCGGAGGAGCTGCCGCATGAATGCACCAACCTTGATCATCATCGTCGCTATCGCAATCCTTATGGTCTTCGCGCTTCGCCGAGCCTACCGCGTGTTCTCGCTCAAGGATGACTGCTGCGGCGGCGGCCCGAAAGCTCCCAAGGCGAAGAAGGTGGCTGCTGTTACGGTGGAAGACACTGATGAGGTGAACTATCCCTATTCGCTTGATGTGATGGTGAAGGGGATGACCTGCGAAAAGTGCGTCGGGCGCGTGCAGAACGCCCTCAATGCTCAGCCGGGGACATGGGCGAAGGTCGACCTGGGGTCGGGCATGGCTCACATTTTGGCGAAATCCCCTATCGACCGCGACGTTGTCGAACGTGCGGTGGAGGACGCGGGGTATTACGTGTCGCATCGCGATTAGCTTTTCTGCCAGGGTAATCGTTTCGCTGCAGCGCCGCTGAACAGAAATAGCGCGCGAATCACCAGAGCAATACTCCGACGGGACGGTTGCGACGCCGACTTCGTGGAAGGTGGAGAACTCGGGAAGCACCCCGGCGCGTCTTGCCATGGCCACGGCGACTACCGCCTACGACGGCATCTCAGTTTCAGCGAAGTCGGGCAGCTCGACGCTGCTCGATTATTCAGGAGGCTTCGCGTCCTACGACCCGACGCTGGTCGTCCCCGCGAATGGGTCGCTCGATGTGAGCTGGTCGGTGTCCCGGCTCGATCCCGCCGCACACGCCGACCTGTTCGAGCAAGCATCCCAGCACCCGGTGACGCTGCTTTCTGCGTCGTTTCTCTTCTGCGCCCAGTCGACGGAGCCGAGCGCTTCGGACTCCGTCCCGTTTGCAGTCTATTCCGAAGACGATGCCTCGCTCACTTTCTATAAGCGCCGCGCCCTGCCCGTCGAGGGAAGCGTCTTCGAGGGCAAGACGGCGACGGCGGTGTACGCAAATATCCAGAATACGAAGAGCACCCCGCCGTGGAAGGGCGTCGCGAGCAAGATAAAGCGCGTCGCGGTCGTCGATGGCGGCATCGCCCCGCAGACGATGTATGCGTGGTTCTTCGAGTGCAACAACCTCTTATCGGTCAACCTGTCTAGGCTCGACACGTCGAAGACAACAAGCTTAGGATATGCCTTCTCAAGGTGTAAATCTCTCACCGAGATCGATCTTTCCGCCCTCGACACGAGCTCTGTCAGGTCGTTTGCCGACGTGTTCCAGGATTGCTCGTCGCTTCGGAGCGTAAACCTCGCAGGTTGGGACACATCGAGCGGGAATAACTTCAGGCAGATGTTCTATTGCTGTGCTGCCCTCGAAGAGATTGATGTCTCGTCGTTCAAGACGTCTGTCTCGACCTCGTTCGAACAGATGTTCTACGGTTGCAGCTCGCTTAGGTCCCTCGATTTGTCGCACTTCGACACCGGCAACGCGACCACCTTCGCGTCGATGTTCTGCAACTGCGCCTCGCTTGCCACCCTCGACGTGTCGACGTTCGACACCGCCTCCGCCACCGATCTCTCGAAGGCCTTCTACGGGTGCAAGTCTTTGACCGAGCTCGATCTGTCGAAGGCGTCGACGGCAAAGGTTAAGACATTCTATGGGATGTTCACGGGCTGCTCGGGGCTTAAGCGGATCGATCTTTCGCTTTTCGATACGTCGTCCGCGGTCAACCTGAGCTTACTGTTCGCGAATTGCTCCAAGCTTGAGTCGGTGAATATCGCCGGAATCAATACGTCGTCCGTCACCGACTTCAACCACATGTTCTCGGAATGCAGCTCGCTTGCGTCCCTCGACCTGTCCTCGTTCGACACGGCGGCTGCGAAGAATCTGAGCTATCTCTTCTACAACTGTGCCTCGTTTGCGTCCCTCGATCTGTCCTCGTTCGACACATCGAATGTGGAGACCATGGAGAACCTGTTCTCGGGCTGCTCAAAGCTTGCGGAGGTGAAGCTCGGTGAGTCGTTTGCCTGGGTTGGCTCTAAGTGTTTCCTGCCGCAGCCGAGCGCTGGGGATATTCCCGGGGCGGACGGCCTGTGGCATGCCGCATCGGATGGGGTCTCCTATCGGCCTTCCGCCGTGCCGGGCAACAAGGCGGATACGTATCGCGCAGTTGCGCCTGGTGAGGAAGGCGATGCTGCGGAAGATGATGCGGGTGGCGTGGACGGAACGGATCCCACAGGCGTTGCGGAAAGCGCGAACGGTGTGGGTGCTGCGGAAGATGCGGGCAATGAGGGACGCGTGGGCTCTGAGAACGCTGCGGACGCCGCGGGTGGCGCGAGCACCCCTAACGGCGAAAACCACGCCATCGCCGTGGAAGGAATGATGGCGCTTGGGCGCGAAGACTACATGACCGCACTCGCGATGGCGAACCCGAGCGCTGCGGCGCCCAGCGTGGTTGCGTAAGTCGCAGTAAGATATCCGGCGCCGAGCGCGCGCTTACCACCCAAAACAAGCTCCACCGCCTCGTAGTTCATGGTTGACAACGTGGAGAACCCGCCGAGAAAGCCCATGGTCGCCGCGAGGTAGAGAACCTCGTTAAGATCAGCCTGAACCGCCAAGGCGATTCCCGCCAAGGTGCACGAGCAGATGTTGATGATGAGCGTCGTTACGGGGAAATCCCCGTGCGTGCGCGCCTTGAGAAAGCCCGTTGCCTTACTGCGGCAAAGCGCTCCCAAGGCACCGCCGAATCCTACGGCGACAAGCAGAAGGGGACTCATCGTTTGCCTCCCTCATCTTCGGCGGAGGAATCTTCCGCAGTTGGGTTGCCCTCGCGATCCTTGCCCCACTCCTGTGCGAAGGCGTTTCGGGCTTGGCCTTTTGCCCTATCGGCTTCCCGCATCACCTTTGCTCGGCGTGTGGCATGTGTCCGATGAATGGCTTCGCGGTGCCGCTCGATGCGCGCAAGGCGGCGAGCATCGAGGCCGCGGCAGGCGGCGTGTCCTGCAAGCGAGGCAAGAAAAGTCGTCGTGAGCGTCGCTACGATATAGGCTGCCCACAGGCCGACCTCGCCTGCCTGCAGAAAAGCGAGGCACTCGGTCGAGAACGCCGATATTGTGGTGAAGGCGCCCACAAGCCCCACGCCGAGCGACTTCACGAGAGCACCCGGCAGATGCATGCGACGCCCCACGTACTGGTTCACCAGTTCCAGCACGAAACAGCCGAAGATGTTGATGACGAGCGTTGCCGCAGGAAAGCCGCCGTTTGCGGGCAGCGCACATTCCAGAAGATAGCGAAGCGAGGCGCCGATGAATCCCATGACCAAGATGAGCGGCGTGAGTGCTCCCTTGCGGCGCAGCAGCTTTTGCGCGCGGGCGGCGGTATGTGTTTGGGCGGACATTACACGAGGCGGCCTATCATCCGCGTGACGAGCGCAGCGCACTGGCGCGCCGCCTGCGCCTCGAAGGTGGGGTAGTCGATATAGTCGGTGCCGTCCGCCTTGTCGGAGATGGCTCGCACGATGGCGAAGGGAACGCGGTTCAGCCAGCAGACCTGGGCAATCGCTGCGCCTTCCATCTCGCAGCAGCTCGCGTCGAACGTGTCGGCGATGCGGTTTTTGTCGGCGTCCTCGCGCACGAAGACATCGCCCGAGGCCACGCGGCCTTCCCAGGTTTGGATGTCGAGCTCGGCTGCGGCGTCCACCGCTGCGCGTCGGAGCGCCTCGTCGGCGGGGAAGGCGAGTGTGGACAGCCCCGGCGTTTGCCCGGGGGCGTAACCGAGGTTTCCAACGTCCATCAGGTGGTTCACGGCGTCGGTCGCCACCACGATATCCCCGATGTCGATCGAGGCGTCAAGCGACCCCGCGACGCCGGTGTTCACCACGCCGCGCACGGCGAAACGATCGATGAGCAGCTGCGTGTGGGCGGCCGCATTCACCATGCCGACGTCGCACTGTGCGACGACGACAGGCACGCCCGATAAGGTGCCGGTGAAAAACGAGAGCTGCCCGGTGTGGGAAGTCTCGACCGCGCCCTCCGCAGCCATGCTCTCTTTCAGCAGCTCAACTTCGACGTCCATTGCGCCGATGATGCCGATTGGGTTTTTCATCGATGCGTCCTAGTCCAAAAGCGCCGGATAGTGCGTGTGCGCGTCGTCGAGCACGGAAAGCGTGTCGGCCACGTAGCGGCGTGCCCACCATTTTGCCTGGGCAAGGTCGGAGTCATGGTAGTTACCGCACTCCTCGGGCTTCGCGCCGGGGATTTCGCCCTCGAAGTCGCGCGCGAACTCGAACAGGCGAAGCACGAGGTCGACTACGTCGGCGGGTTCATAGGCGCCGAACAGTACAAGGTAGAACCCGGTGCGGCAGCCCATGGGGCCGAAGTAGATCACGCGGTCCTTCCATTCCGCATCGTTGCGCAGGAAGGTGGCGCCGAGGTGCTCGATCGCGTGCACGGCGGCGGTGTCCATCACTGGCTCGCGGTTCGGCGCCGTCATGCGCAGGTCGAAAGTGGTGGTCACGCAGCCGGTCTTCTCGTCGGCGTCGCTGCGTGATACATAGACGCCGGGCTCGAGCTTGGTGTGGTCGACGGAAAAGCTTGCGATTCGTTCCATGAATTGGCTCCTTTGAAGGTTGTTATAGTTGGAAGGATATACGATTCGCCGATGCGCGCAAGCGTGCTCCCCGTTGTCGGCATTGCTGGGTGCGGCGCGGGGTCGGTTCGCCGCAAAATCCACTTGGATCGGTTGGCTCTGCAGTGTGGGGCTGGTGCCGTCCGTTCGCCGCGTTCTTCAGAGTAATGAAAGGAGTTCGACTTACTGAAAGATGGGCCCGATGTCCTAAAAGCTTCACCTTGCAGTTTCGCCCGTCGGTTTTCGCGCGGGCTCCTGTATCCTTATGCATAACAATAAGTTGGCGACAGCAGGGAGGGTCGTATGAAAACCAGTTCACAGACAGCGTTGAAGGTTCTGTCGATCATCGGCATCGTCGTGGGAGCGATTATCGCCGTTTCCGGAATCGTGCTCACCGTGGGCGCTAACGGATTCGCCATGTCCCAGGCGAGTTCTTCCGGTGCCGGTGTTGCGGTATTAGGCACCATCGGCGGCGTGGTCCTAATTGTCGCCGGCGCCTTTAACGTCGTCGTCGGCGTGTTCGGCGTGCGCGGTGCGAATGACCCGTCGAAGATCGGCGTGTTCTGGGTGCTGTGCATCATCGGCATCGTGTTCAACGCGCTCGGCCTCATCATGGAGGCGACCGGTTCGGGTATCAGTGCCAGCAGCCTGATCGGCACTCTGTTCGTAGTCGTTCTATTCATTCTTTCGAACAACATCAAGAAGCAGGCTTAAAGCCGCGCCGGTCATCTTCGACTGACGTAGTTTTTCACTCGAGGGAAGCTCGCAGGCGGTAATGCCGCTAGCGGGCTTCACTTCGTTCCAGGGGAGTAAAACAACTCGCAAAATTATGCGAGTCAATAATTTCGCAATATTTTGCGAATTGGATAGAGCGCTCACGCCTGTCGCGCCTCGTGCCCGCTTTTCTTTTGCCGTAGCTTGGGGGTGGCGAGCTTTGGGGGCGAACTGCGGGAGGCGAACTGCAGGGTCGATGCGCTTCGGAGGCGAGGCGACAAGCAATTCTGCTATCAGCAAAGTTTGCAGAAATGAAAAGCGTCCTTATGGGAAAATAAGCCTGTCGACGTTAAGATCGGTTCCGCTGAAGCCAAGGAGAGAGCCATGGCAAGAACGCTTGAGAGGCAATTCATCCAAGAACGCGCATATTCGATTCTCAAGAATGCGTACGGCCCAGGCGCGCAGTTCCACCCTGGACAGCTCGATGCCATCGTGTCCGTGGTTTCCGGTCGTGATTCGCTTGTGGTCGAGAAGACCGGTTGGGGGAAATCCCTCGTCTACTTCGTCTCAACGAAGATCTTGCGGGAAAATGGAGCAGGTCCGACCCTTATCATCAGCCCGCTTCTGGCGCTTATGGAAAACCAGGTCGAATCCGCTCGAATATTCGGGGTCGATGCGATAACGGTGAACTCCGACAACAAAGACCAGTGGGACGACATCTATCGCAACCTCAATCGCGTCGATGCCCTTATCGTCTCGCCCGAGCGGCTCTCAAACGAGCAGTTCATGAGGCATTTGGCCGAGGTGCCGGGAATCGAGCTGGTGGTGGTCGACGAAGCCCACTCGATATCGGACTGGGGACACGACTTTCGGCCGGACTACCAACGCGTCTCGAAGATCATAGACGGCCTGCCCGGCAACGTCACCGTCTTGGGAACGACCGCCACGGCCAACGATCGGGTTATCTCCGACATCAAGGAGCAAATGGGCGGCAACCTGGAGATAGTCCGGGGCGACCTCATTCGAGAGAACCTGGCAATCCAGGTCAATCCGCTGCAAACCAGAGAACAGCGGCTCGCTTGGCTCGCTCAGATGCTGGTCGGAGACGAGATTCTCTCGAACGGTCAGGGAATAATCTACTGTCTCACGCATTCCGATTGCACGGCCGTCGCAGATTTCCTTTCCGAACGGGGGGTGTCGATTCTTCCCTATTACTCCGGCATGGGGGAAGACGAACGGGGCATGAGCATCGAGAAGCAAAACCTCGCAAGCTTCGTGGCCGGTGATACCAGGGTGCTTGCCGCCACCGTGAAGCTGGGCATGGGGTATGACAAGTCGGACATCCGTTTCGTCATTCATTTCCAACTTCCGCAAAACCTCATCGCCTACTACCAGCAAATCGGCCGAGCGGGACGCGACGGTAAGCCTGCATACGCGTTTCTCCTGCATGGGGAAGAGGACGAAGAAATCCTCACCCATTTCATCGCGACCGCGCAAGCGTCTCCCAACTTGCTGAAGGACATCGTCGGCATGGCTCGATCCGGCGTGAGATATGGGGAGATGCTCAAGGCTCTCAACGTGAAGGGGGGCAAGCTCGACGAGGCCTTGAAGTATCTTCTTGTCCACGACTACCTGTATCGGGACGGACCCGTCTATCGTGCAAGCTTCGGGAAGGCGTTCGACGCGGCGGCGGAGCGGGAGAAGCGGGACCAGATCACCAAGACGCGAATCGCCGAGCACGAGGCGCTTATCGGGTACCTCGATTCGACCGACTGCTTCATGAAGCACGTGGCAGCCGAGCTCGATGCCCCCGATGCGCAAGAGACGTGCGGCATCTGCGCGAACTGCCGGGGCGGCTTCATCGTGCCCGTAAGCGCAGATCAGAGCACCGTGGCGGCAGCGACTCGGTACTTAGGCGGACGACATGGGGAAATAGCGCCGCGCAAGGTATGGGGCTCGCGCGCCCGGATCAGGCCGGAGTTGCAGATGAGGCCGGGCTGGGTGCTGTGCGCCGACTACTATTCTGCAGCGGGGCAAAAGGTCAAGGAGGGGAAATACGCCATCGGGTCTTTCTCTGGCGAGCTCATCGATGCATCGAGTAGGTACCTGAAGGAAAAGGTCGCGCGGGAAGGTATCGATTGCGTTGTCCCGATTCCGAGTCGCAGGCATCCTCGCCTTGTGCCCGACTTCGCAAAGAGCCTCGCGGCTTCGCTGGGGATCCCCTGCGTTGAGGCCGTCCAGAAAACGTGCGATGCTGCCGAGCAGAAAATGTTGCTGAACAGCGCGCAGCAAGAGGATAACATCAGGAATTCCACGGCCGTAACCGATTCTTGGAGTGTCAGGGGGAAATCCATCCTGCTCGTCGACGACATGGTGGATTCTCGGTGGACCTTTACCGTCGTTGCGGCAGAGCTGCTGGAAACCGGCGCTTCGAGCGTATATCCTTTTGCGCTAGTCAAAACGGGCAGTGGGGATTAAATGAGCGAGAAATACACCGAAGAGCAGAAGACTCTCATCATGCTATACGGCGACCTTCTCGGCAGCCCCTTGTCTCCTGCCGAGAAGGCCGACTTCAAGCGGGCCTTGGCGGCATCCGAGGGCGACATAGAGGCTGCAGCGAGCATCCTTTCGCCTGACGAGAGTGTAAAGGTGCGCGGCTTGCTCACCAAGGGTCTCAAGCTCTCCCTCGAGCTTGAGAAGCTGGGCCAACGCGGAATCTTCGTCTTGTTCCCCGAAGAGGGAGAAGGGGGGCTCCTTAAGGATTTCTTTGCATCCGAGCCTCCGATTCTGTTTGCAGTAGGAGACAGATCTCTTCTCGATGACGAAGGCGCCGCGGTGTACTGGTCGCTTGCCGACTTCAAGGCCGCTGGTTGCGGGGGGATTTTCCTTGCCGATCGCGCCCTTGACGCCTTGCTTCGAGAGGGGGAAGTCGTCGACGCTGTCAGGTTGGGGCGCGCCCTTCTCGTCTCCGACCTCGCGAAAGCCCCCGCGACTATCAAGCACTCGCCGTCCGCGGCGGCGGGTCGTGATGGTGCGGGTCTGGCGGATTGCGGCGGTGCCGGGCTGGCAGGGCGACCCGAGAAGCGTGTCTTCATTTCCGGGTCGCGCTCGCAGCGCTCGATTCCCAAGGCGGCGCAAGACTCGCTTGACGCGATCATCAAGCAGGGGATAGGAATTCTCATTGGCGACTCGGACAAGGGCGTGGACAGCGAAATCGTCGATTTTCTGAGGGTGCCGCTCTATGAGCGCGTCACCCTCTATACGATATTCAGCAGCCCGCGAGTCAAGCCCGAGCCTGGATGGAGTGTAAGGTCGATCAAGGCAGATGCGTCTTTAAAGTCCCAGCAGCGGCAGATGGCCAAGGACCGCGCCATGGCCAATGACGCCGATTGGGGTATGGCCCTGTTCAACCCAATAGAGAAGAATCGCTATGGTGCCTTGCAGGTCAGTTCCGGAACACTGAGGAATACCATACAGATGCTGATTCAGGGCAAGGTGGTGAAGTTCTTCTATGTGTTCGAGGGCGAGATGGCTTGCCGCAACCTGAAAAAGCTAGATGACTTGGAATCCCTGATCGCCGGCTACGAATCCGAGCGTCTTAGCAATTCCGAGGTCGAGCTCATCCTCTCCGCCAAGGGGGTTTCGCCAGACGATGATGCGGCCCAGGTCAAGTCGAAGAAGATCATGGCGAAATACCGCTCGCTGCTGAAAGATGAGAAGAAGTTCGCGGAATCACGCGATGGGGGCGCCGCTCCCCGGCAGGCCGCGCAGTCCGAACAGCCGACGCTGCCCGAGCAACCCGAACGACTGGGGCGGACCGAAGGGCCCGTGCAATCTGGGAAGTCCGCACGGGCTGGGCAATCTGTGCAGGTTGAACGGCTTAAACAGCCTGTGCAGC
>ULPS01027990.1_pt1 | contig 41319 bp, 41 predicted proteins | sample 1953711 | NCBI WGS metagenome assembly ULPS01 (sample SAMEA4835635, study PRJEB28245) | human gut metagenome | biome: gut microbiome; material: fecal sample | place: Denmark | collected 2008 | reverse complement strand
CAAAGAGACGAAAGAGCTTTCGTTTATCACAAGCGCTCCGGCGACGACCACGCAGGAGCCCAATGAGAAACTGATCTTCCAGAGGCTGGAGAAACAGACGAATGTACATATTGACTGGACCTGTTTTGTTGACGACCAGTTTGCCGACAAGAAGAATCTTGCGCTGGCGCAGTTCGGAAATCTTCCGGACGGACTTTTTACGGCGGGAATGAATGACTATGATCTTCTCCGCTATGCAAAACAGGGGATCATTATTCCGCTGGAAAACCTGATCGATAAATATATGCCGAATCTTCAGGCTGTATTTGAGAAATATCCGGAGTACAGGACCATGGTCACTGCGCCGGACGGACATATCTATTCCTTCCCCTGGATCGAACAGCTGGGCGAAGGCAAGGAAGCGATTCAGGCCATCGGTGATATTCCGTACATTAATAAGAAATGGCTGGATTTCCTCGGACTCGATGTGCCCACCACGACAGATGAACTGGAGCAGGCGCTGATCGCATTCCGCGATAATGCGGATGCCCTTGAAGAGGAATTTGATATCGAGGGCGATGTGATCCCGATGTCATTTATCATCAACAACGGCGATCAGGACCCTGCAATCCTGATCAACGGCTTCGGGGAAGGTTATGGAGATACCGGAGATCACTTTGCAGTGACAGATGACGGAGAAGTGATCTATACAACGGTACAGGAAGGCTATAAAGAAGGAATCGAATGGCTCCATTCTCTTGTCGAACAGGATCTTGTAGATCCTGAGGCATTTACTCAGGAGTGGTCCACTTATGTGGCAAAGGGTAAGAACCACAGATACGGCCTCTGTTTTACATGGGATATCGCAAATATCGATAACTATGAGGATTACGTGATGATGCCGGCTTTGGCGGGACCGGACGGTCTTGTCAACATTACAAGGCAGAACGGAAGTGAGACCAGTGGATTTGACCGTGGAAGATGCGTACTGACCACAAGCTGCCGGGATACTGCACTTGCAGCCTCATGGATTGATCAGATGTATGCTCCGCTCCAGTCGGTTCAGAATAACTGGGGAACCTACGGTGAAAAAGACGCGGACAATATCTTCGAGATGAGCACCAACGCAGAGGGCGGAGAGATGCTGAAGCATCTGGATCTTGGAGATGCGTCACCGGTAGAGGTAAGACAGGCGCAGTCCGTAAACGGTCCGCTCGCTGTGCTGAACGACTATTACGACGTCTATGTGACGCAGCCTGACGACGCAAAGTGGCGTCTCGATAATATGCACGAGACATACCTGAAGGATATGCACAGCAAATATGTTTATCCTAATGTGTTCATGAGTATCGATGATACCAACAGGGTGTCTCAGCTGGATACAGATATCAAGAAATACGCGGAGCAGAAGAAAGCAGACTGGATCTTAAACGGCGGTATAGAGGAAGAGTGGGATTCCTATCTCCAGAAAATGGAGGACTACGGACTCTCAGAGTACCTTGCCATCAAGCAGAAATATTTTGACCAGTATCAGGAGTCGCTAGCGGAAATGGAAAAAACAGAGACTGCAGATACAGCAGCTGGAAATTAAAGAAAGGAATCGAATCAATATGACAAGTCAGACACTGCGTGAAGCGAGAAAATACGAAGAAGCTTCTGAAAAAATGATAAAGAAAGAGGAACGCCCGGATTTCCATCTGTCTACACGTACTGGCTGGATGAATGATCCAAATGGATTCTCTTATCACAACGGACAATATCACATGTTTTACCAGTATTATCCGTATGAGCCGAAATGGGGACCGATGCACTGGGGGCATGCAGTAAGCAAAGATCTTCTGCACTGGGAATATCTTCCGGCAGCTCTGGCACCGGATGAGGCTTATGACAGAGACGGATGCTTTTCCGGGAGCGCGATAACGCTCCCGGACGGCAGACACCTGCTGATGTATACCGGCGTGCTGCGGGAACGGCAGACAAACGGAGGCGTCTGTGATATACAGACGCAGTGTCTTGCCGTGGGTGACGGAGTGGATTATGAGAAGTATGAGATGAATCCGGTATTGGATAAAACAGATATCCCGGAAGGAAGCAGTGTCCATGACTTCCGGGATCCGAAGATGTGGCAGAAGGAAGACGGCACATACTGCTGTGTTGTCGGGAACCGTCCTGCAGACGGAAGCGGGCAGATCCTGTTGTATACCAGTCCGGACGGATTTCAGTGGAAGTTTAAAAGTGTGCTTGTGGCAAATAATAACCGTTTCGGAAAAATGTGGGAATGCCCGGACTTCTTCAAGCTGGACGGAAAATGGGTTCTCCTGACAAGTCCTCAGGATATGCTGCCGGAAGGATTTGAATACCATAACGGAAACGGAACACTCTGCCTGATCGGAGAGTATGACGAGGAGACGGGGACTTTTACAGAGGAGCATGATCAGGCCATCGACTATGGGATTGATTTTTATGCACCGCAGACAGTCCTGACGCCTGACGGCCGGAGAGTGATGATTGGCTGGATGCAGAACTGGGATGCATGCAATCTGCGTTCACCAGGGGAAAAATGGTTCGGTCAGATGAGTCTTCCAAGGGAATTGTTCCTGAAGGCTGGACGGCTTTATCAAAGACCGGTAAAAGAACTGGATGAAATGAGAAGAAACAAGGTGGAATACCATAATGTGACCTTTTCTGAAGTCATCAGCCTGAACGGTATTCGGGGAAGAAAGGTAGACATGGAACTGACACTGCGTCCGGGTGACGACGAGAAGCTTTATCAGAAGTTTGCCCTTCGTTTTGCTCAGAATGAAAAGTATCAGACAGCGGTCAGCTTCCGGCCTCATGAATCAGTTCTTAAAATAGACCGGAAATTCTCCGGCTCAAGAAGAGCAATCATCCACCAGAGACGAAGTCTGGTGAACAGCAAAAACGGAGAACTGAAACTGCGGGTGATCCTTGACCGGTTCAGCGTGGAAGTCTTCGTAAATGACGGCGAACAGGTCATGACGGCGACCATGTATACAGACCAGTCGGCAGACGGGATTTCCTTCTTTGCTGACGGAGTGGTAAATATGGATGTGGTGAAATACGATCTGGCATGACAAAAGAACCTGGAGTCAGGGATGACAGGGGATATCTATGAGTATTATACAGATTGTATTCAGCCCCACAGGAGGCACACAGAAAGTCGCTGATATTATCACTTCCGAATGGAACGAACCTGTCAGAAAAATTGATCTGTCAGATCCGGATACGGATTTTTCTTCGATCTGTCTGGATAAAGAGGATGTGGCAGTGATCGCTGTCCCGTCTTTCGGGGGAAGAGTGCCGGAGCCGGCAGTGAAAAGACTCGAAGAGATCCGCGGGAACGAGGCTCTGTGTACAGCTGTCTGTGTATATGGCAACAGGGCATATGAGGACACCCTCATTGAACTCAGTGATGCGGCCCGGAAGAGCGGCTTCCGTGTGATCGCCGGGATCGCCGCGGTCGCGGAGCATTCGATCATGCATCAGTATGCTTCAGGCAGGCCGGATCAGAAGGATGAAAGTGAACTGAGAAACTTTGCAAAGAAGATCCATGAAAAGATCAGCGGAGATCCGTCCGACCTGACGTCTCCGGAAATCCCAGGAAACCGCCCGTATAAAAAGGCGGGAGGAGCAGCTCTGATCCCGAAAGCGAATAATAAATGTACCGGGTGCGGGATCTGTGCAGAAAATTGTCCGACCCGGGCGATTAGCAAAGATCATCTGAAGACTGCTGACAGCACAAAGTGTATTTCCTGTATGAGGTGCGTGGCACGATGCCCGCATAAGGCGCGGAAGATAAATGCCGCGGTCGCTGCAGTGGCAGCGCAGGCGATCAAGAAGGCATGTTCACAGAGAAAGGAAGATGAACTTTTCTGCTGATTTTATAGAAATCGAAAAAAAGGGAGGCGTTAATCGCCTCCTTCTTTTATCTGCTGATAATCAGAAATAATGTCTTCGAGCGTAATGCTCTCCAGACTTTTTCGCAGATCATTCCTGATCTTCTGATAAGAATGATCCAGAAGATTGTGGATATTTCTTCCTACAGGGCATTGGGCTGACGGATTGGTGTGAATTCCGATCAGTTTATCAAGAAAATCCGGTTCAAGTGTTTTACATATGTCGTATAGGCTGACTGTATCGGGCGGGCAGCTGATGGTAGCCCCTCCGGTTCCGCTCCTGACCAGTATGATTCCGCTTTTCTTCAGGGAGCTGAGGATATTCCGGATCGTAACCGGATTTATGCCTGAAGAGCGGGACAGAAGTTCGCTGGTTACTTTTGCTTTTTCACCATATTCATAGATAAAAACAAGACAGTGGATCGCGATGGAACATTTTGTACTTATATGCATGATTTTCTTCTTTCATTTCATTTTTGATTTTTTTCTATTATATTGCAAGATGTCCTTTCTGTAAATATGGGCTTTACTTGGATGGAATGCAGAGGAAGTCGGGATCTATAAAAAATGTTTATAGAATATAATTTTTTTTAATTTAACATTTTCAGAAATATGCGCTAAAATGCTCGTGGACAGAAAATAAGGATACGAACTGTTCGAATATGAACAATTCCGAATGAAATGACAGGAGGTGCTCATAGGAATGGAGGAAAGTTTCAGAACAGAAGAGCTGCTTTTCAGGATCAAGAAGATCGGACTGAATCTGGCAGCACTGATGGAGCTGAATTTAAAGAATGAGAGTATAACCGGTGTCCAGGTCTATTTTCTCGTTTATATCCTGAGACATCATCCCCAGGGGACCTATCTTACGGAATTATGCCGTGAAATAGGGGTGTCAAAGCCAACGTTGTCTGCGTTGATCAAAAAAATGAGAGAAAAAGGTTATCTTTATTTTCTTGCTGATCCGGATGATGTCCGGAAAAAGAAAGTGCTTCCCACGGCGAAATTGATCGCTGAAGGTGATAAGTTCATGGAAAAGGCAGATCAGATGGAGTCAGAGATCTGCAGTGCGCTCGACCGGAAGGAACAGACACAGCTCTGGGATCTGGAACAGAAACTTATCAATCAGCTTGCCAGGATGGAACACGAGGAAAACAATCAAAAAAACAGACAGGAGGTTTATCTACAGTGAGAAAAGTATTACAACAACTGGGAAAGTATAAGCGGGACACCTTTCTCTGCATAGGTCTGACCGCCCTTGAAGTAATTATGGAAATACTGATGCCCTTTGTCACCGCGATCATTATTGACCGGGGACTTGAAGCGAGCAACCTTCCGGTTGTATACCGCTATGGAGCCCTCATGGTGCTCATGGCATTTTTAAGTCTTGCTTTCGGTGCATTTGCAGGAAAGAACGCAGCAAGCGCCGCATCAGGGCTTTCGGCAAATCTGCGTGAAGCGATCTATGCCAACATACAGACGTTTTCATTTTCAAATATTGATAAATTCAGTGTACCCGGTCTGGTCACACGTATGACGACTGATATCACAAACGTGCAGAATGCCTTTATGATGGTGATCCGCGTGGCAGTGCGCGCGCCGCTGAACCTGATCTTCAGCTTTGCGATGTGCCTGATCATCAGCCCGCACTTAAGCGCCATGTTCCTGATCGCCGTTGTATTCCTTGTGATCGTGATCGGTTCGATCATGGTGGTGACGCTGAAGATATTCAGACAGGTATTCCGCAGATACGATGACTTAAATGCCAGCGTACAGGAAAATGTTACCGCGATCCGCGTTGTAAAAGCCTTCGTACGTGAGGATTACGAGAATGTGAAGTTCTCCAAAGCGTCAAAGATGCTCTATGACCTTTCTGTTAAGGCTGAGGGACTTCTGGCGTTCAACAACCCGGCCATGATGGTGGCAGTTTATTTCTGTATCATATCAGTTTCCTGGTTCGGCGCCAAGTTTATCGTCGGCGGTTCACTGACGACCGGTGACCTGACCAGCCTGTTCAGTTACATTATGTCACTGTTGATGAGCCTGATGATGCTCTCCATGGTTGTTGTTATGATCAGTATGTCCATGGCAAGTATCCGCCGTATCAGCGAGGTGCTCAACGAGAAAGCAGACCTGACAGATCCGGAGGATCCGGTTATGGAAGTAGCTGACGGAAGCATTGATTTTAACCATGTGAATTTCTCATACAAACACGGAAGCGGCAAAAACGCTCTTTCCGATATTGATCTTCATATTAAGAGCGGCGAGACCATCGGTGTCATCGGCGGCACCGGTTCGGGCAAGAGCAGCCTGGTCAACCTGATCTGCCGGCTCTACGATGTGGACGAGGGAAGCGTCTGTGTGGGCGGTGTGGATGTCCGCAGATATGATACGGAAGTCCTGAGAAATCAGGTATCCGTTGTGCTTCAGAAGAACACTCTGTTCTCCGGTACGATCCTTGATAACCTGCGCTGGGGCAACCCGGACGCCACAGAAGAGGAGTGTATCGAGGCGTGCAGGGCGGCCTGCGCCGATGAATTTATCGACCGGATGCCGGACGGTTATGAGACGAGGATCGAGCGTGGCGGTTCCAATGTATCAGGCGGTCAGAAACAGCGTCTGTGTATCGCCCGCGCCCTGCTTAAGAAGCCGAAAGTCCTGATCCTTGATGATTCTACAAGTGCCGTGGATACGGCGACAGATGCAAGCATCCGCGCCGCATTCGCAAAGAAGATCCCGGGAACGACGAAGATCATCATTGCACAGCGTGTCTCCAGTGTTGAGTCCGCTGACCGGATCCTTGTGCTGGACGATGGAAAGATCGACGCATTTGACACTCACGAGAATCTGCTTAAGAATAATGCGATTTATCAGGATATCTACAACTCACAGCTGGAAGGCAGCGGTGATTTTGACCAGCCGGCATGATCCGGACAACATAAAAACATGGAAAGGAGAACAACTGATCTATGAACGAACAACAGAATGAGAAGAAATCAGGAGGCAGGGTCAATACAGCTACAAAGCTTATAAACCGTGTCATCCGGTATATGCTCCATTATTATAAATATCCGTTTTTACTTGTTATTGTCTGTATCCTGATCACCGCTATCGCGACAGTGGTCGGAGCCACGTTCCCGCAGACATTGGTGGATGATTACATTACCCCCATGCTCCAGAACGGCACCGATGATTTCAGCGGCCTTGCTTCGGACCTGATCCGGCTGGCATGTATCATGGGTGTGGGCGTTATCACTGCATTTTCCTATAACCGTATTATGGTCAATGTCAGCCAGGGAACGATGCGCCATTTAAGAGACGATCTGTTCCGCAGGATGGAATCTCTGCCGATCAAATATTTTGACACACATGCCCACGGCGATATTATGTCTGTGTACACAAACGATGTGGATACGCTCAGACAGCTGCTGAGCCAGAGTATTCCGCAGATCATTAACTCAGTCATCACGATGGCGGCCACACTGATCACGATGATCATCCTGAACCCGGCGCTTACGGTGATCTCCATACTGACTGCAGTGGTCATGCTGCTTGTCACATCGAATTTCTCCAAGCTGTCCGGCAGATATTATATCCGCCAGCAGATCGACCTGGGTGCCGTGGACGGCTTTATCGAGGAAATGCTGGACGGACAGAAAGTGGTAAAGGTATTCTGCCATGAAGAAGCGGCCATGAGAGATTTCCACGAAGTGAATGAGAAGCTGAGAAACAGTACGAACAAGGCGAACCGTTATGCGAACCTGCTGATGCCGATCAATGCCAATATCGGATGGATCAGTTACGCGCTGGTCGCGATCGTGGGAGCGATCCTGGGAATCAACGGTCTGGCAGGAGTGACTATCGGTACGGTTGTCACATTTGTCGGACTGAATAAGAGCTTTACGAACCCGATCACTCAGGTCAGCCAGCAGATCAACTTCGTTGTCAACGCCGCAGCCGGCGCACAGCGTGTCTTCGATCTGATGGATCAGGAACCGGAAAAAGACGAGGGATATGTAGAGCTTGTCAATGCCGTGGAAGACGAGAACGGCAACCTGACGGAGTCACCGGTCAGGACGAATATCTGGGCATGGAAACATCCCCACAAGGCAGAAGGAACTGTCACTTATACAAAACAGGAAGGCGCAGTTGTCCTTGACGACGTAGACTTCGGCTATGACGAGAATAAGATCGTGCTTCACAATATCAGTCTGTATGCGAAACCGGGACAGAAGATTGCCTTTGTCGGCGCAACAGGAGCAGGGAAGACGACGATCACCAACCTGATCAACCGCTTCTATGATATCGCAGACGGCAAGATCCGTTACGACGGTATCAATATCAACAAGATCAAGAAGCCGGATCTGAGGAGATCTTTGGGCATGGTGCTCCAGGATACCCACCTGTTTACCGGAACTGTGATGGACAATATCCGTTACGGCAAGCTGGGCGCAACCGATGAGGACTGCATCAAAGCTGCGAAACTGGCCAACGCGGACGGATTTATCCGCCGTCTGCCGGACGGATACGACACGATGCTGACGGGAGACGGAGCAAACTTAAGTCAGGGCCAGAGACAGCTTCTTGCCATTGCCCGCGCGGCAGTTGCAGATCCGCCGGCGCTGATCCTCGACGAGGCGACGTCCTCTATTGATACACGTACCGAGAAACTGGTCCAGGCAGGTATGGACGCACTGATGAAAGGGCGTACTACATTTGTCATCGCCCACCGTCTGTCTACAGTCAAGAACTCCGACTGTATCATGGTCATGGAGCAGGGACGTATCATCGAGAGAGGAACCCACGATGAGCTGATCGCTGCGAAAGGCAAGTATTATCAGCTGTATACAGGTAATTTTGCATCATAAGTCAAGAATAAAAAAGAGCGGCTGCCGAGGAGCGGAGAGTATGAAAGGCTCTGCCCCGGCAGGCGCAGGGAGAAGAGTCCGCCGCATGTAATGCGGCGGGCTTTTTTAACTTGACGTCTATTGACAAAGCAAAATGCTGAGCTATAATGTTTTATTGGAAAAAGGTTTATAAAGAAACTGTTTACAGTAAAACTAAAAAGAGGACGGCGAGATGAAGAGGACTACAGAAATATTTATCGGAATGCGGAGTCTGTTCCGCCTGTATGATAAGTTATTGAAAAAGGTATGTATGGAACATGATCTTACGATGATAGAGGCTGATATCATCAGCTTCCTGCAGAACAATCCCGGGAAAGATACGGCGGCTGATATTGTTGAGCTGCGGCTGCTCTCCAAAGGAGCTGTATCGAAAGGTGTAGAATCTCTCATACAGAAGTCCCTTCTGGAACGGATCCCCGATACAGAGGACAGGAGAAAGATCCATCTGAGGCTGAAGCCCCAGGCAGGGCCGGTGACGGAGACAGTCAATGAAGTGCGGGATGAATTTCTGGAAACAGTTTTGGACGGCTTTACGAAGGAAGAACTGGAGACACAGGACCGGTTTTTAAAAAAGCTGTTTGATAATACGAGAAAAGCAATGGAAGGAAGGGAATGGTCATGAGACAGAAAGAACAGGACCAGAGACAACAGGACCGAAAAGAAGCACAGACAGCCGCAGGTGGAAGTGAGGATAAAGAATTCCTTCGGACAGAACCGCTGGGAAAGCTGCTCCTCAAGCTGGCACTGCCGACGGTGGCGGCTCAGCTGATCAACATGCTTTATAATATCGTCGACAGGATCTATATCGGGCATATTCCGGATATCGGAGCGACCGCTCTGACAGGTGTGGGAGTCTGTATGCCGCTGATCATGATCGTTTCCGCTTTTGCGGCTCTGGTGGGGTACGGCGGCGCGCCGAGAGCGTCGATCTTCATGGGAAAAAAGGATAAGGAATCAGCGGAGAAGACGCTTGGAAACTGTTTCATGCTCCAGATCATTATCTCAATCATTCTTACAGCCGCGCTGCTGATCTGGAACAGGGATTTCCTTATGGCATTCGGAGCCAGTGAGAACACGATCGAGTACGGCGTCAGCTACATGAACATTTATGCCCTGGGAACGATCTTTGTAGAGATCACGCTCGGCATGAACGCTTTTATCACAGCGCAGGGATTTGCAAAGACGGGAATGCTTTCCGTCCTGATCGGCGCGGTTGCAAATATCATCCTGGATCCGATCTTCATTTTTGGATTCGACATGGATGTGCGGGGAGCAGCTCTCGCAACAATCATATCACAGGCGCTTTCCTGCATCTGGGTGGTCAGCTTCCTGTGCGGGAAAAAGACGTTCCTGAAGATCAAGAGAAAGAATCTCGGATTCACACCCCAAATCATACTTCCCTGTCTGGCGCTTGGAGTCGCTACGTTTATCATGCAGGCCAGCGAGAGTGTGATCTCCGTATGTTTTAACAGTTCTCTTCAGAATTACGGCGGAGATATTGCAGTCGGAGCTATGACGATCCTGACGAGTGTCATGCAGTTCGCAATGCTGCCCCTTCAGGGGCTTGGGCAGGGAGCACAGCCGATCATCAGTTACTGTTACGGAGCCGGAGATTCCGGGAGAGTAAAAGCGGCATTCAAGCTTCTGCTCAAAGTCAGCCTGTGCTATTCGGTGCTCCTGTGGCTGCTTGTCATGCTGCTGCCGGGAGGATTTGCGGCGATGTTTACATCTGATGCCCGGCTGATGGAATACACGAAGACAGCGCTGAGGATCTATATGGGCTCTATGTTCCTCTTTGGCATACAGATGGCGTGCCAGATGACCTTTAATGCGTTGGGGAAAGCGGCAGAATCTATCATAGTTGCCGTTATGAGAAAGTTTATCCTGCTGATCCCGCTGATCTATATCATGCCCCATATTATCCGGTCTGACCAGACGATGGCTGTATATATGGCGGAACCGATCGCAGACTTTCTGGCAGTGACATTTACGGCTGTTTTGTTTGCGGTGCAGTTTAAGAAAACGCTGAAGAAGATAGGAAAAGCAAAATAAAGAGTTTACTGCAGATCCGTCAGGATACTGCACAGCAGAAAAGAGACCGTGTCCGGGTCTCTTTTTTGCTGCGGGAAATCATAGATTTTTGCTTAATAATGAAGAGATGTAGTGTCAGTTTCCCGATGTGCCGAAGAGATTCAGGATCACGCAGCCGGCGATGATCAGGACGATCGCGATGACTCCGATCGTGTTGAGCTTCTGGCCGAATACAAGGGCGGATATGATCGTTGTCGCCACGATGCCTCCGGCGCACCACGTAGCGTACGCCACACCCAGGTCGATGCGCAGGAGCGCTTTTGAGAATGCATAGAAGCAGCAGATGTATAAGACGATGCAGCCGAATGCCGGCAGCAGTTTCGTAAAGCCTTCGGAAGCCTTTAACAATGTAGTCGCGATGATTTCAAGTATGATCGCAGTGCATAATAATATATATTGCATGTTTCTCCTCCATTTCTCTGTATGTAGTACGACTCAGATTATACTATGGGCGGAACCGGATTACAATGAAAATCATACAGGGAGATCAGTCCGCATATGCCGCGGTACAGGTCAGCCCTTTTTTGCACAAAAAGTCCATAGTATGCGTTTACGTTATAGACTTCTGCTGAATCGGCATTGTACTTTTCGGAAGGAGCAATCTACAATATAAGATGTAAAGAGAAAGACATCTCAACAGATATTCAAGGAGGAATCAAACATGGAATATGTAACATTAAATAATGGATTAAAAATGCCGATGGAAGGATTCGGAGTATTCCAGGTGCCGGACCCGGCGCAGTGCGAGCAGGCGGTTCTGGACGCCATAGCAAGCGGATACCGCCTGATCGATACAGCGGCAGCATATATGAATGAAAAAGCAGTCGGCGAGGCAGTGAAGAAGTGCGGCGTTCCCCGCGAGGAGCTGTTCATCACCACAAAACTGTGGGTACAGGATGCAGGCTATGAGGAAGCAAAGAAAGCGATCCAGACATCTCTTGACAATCTTGGACTGGACTATCTGGATCTGTACCTGATCCATCAGCCGATGAGAGATTACATCGGAGCATACCGCGCGATGGAAGAGGCTTATAAGGAAGGAAAACTCCGCGCTATCGGCGTATGCAACTTCTATCCGGCGCGTCTTGCGGACTTCTGCGAGACTGTGGAAGTAAAACCGGCAGTAAACCAGGTTGAGCTTCATCCGTTCTTCCAGCAGGAGAATGCACTTGCGCTTATGAAGGAGTACGGAGTTGTTCCGGAAGCGTGGGGACCGTTCGCAGAGGGCAGTCATGGCATCTTTACCCACCCGGTGCTGACAAAGATCGGTGAGAAATATGGAAAGAGCGCTGCACAGGTCGCTCTGAGATGGAATGTCCAGAGAAATGTAGTCGTTATTCCGAAGTCTGTGCACAAAGACCGTATAGAGCAGAACATGGACATCTGGGATTTCGAGCTCAGTGCAGATGATATGGCGGAGATCGCAAAGCTGGATCTTGGTCACAGCGAGATCGTAGATCATGATGATCCGTCGTTTGTAAAGATGCTTCACGGCATGAAAATACATGAGTAAACAGATGGATTAAAATTGCGGCAGATAATATGCTGAATGATCATTGATATGACCGCCGGAGGATGGCGACGAAAAAGTCTTCCTCCGGCTCTTTTTTTGGATGCAGGACAGAGCAGAAGATTATGATGTCCGCTTTTGCAGTGAGCACACCAGAACTGATCCGGGGAGACAGTCAGCGAAAATGACGGAACACGGGCATAAATCTTGCTTTTTCAGATTTCAGGCATGTGCAGTAATATGTGACATTTGCCTCTTCATCCAGAATCGGGATGATCACGCGGTCAGTTTCCTGCCGGGAGCGCTTCATGACGTAATCTGTGGTGAACGCGGGGAATGCGGAGTTCTCCACAAGTTCTCCCAGGACGTCCATTTCCTGCTGCAGGAGAAAACGGGAGGACGGCATCTTACGGCGGCACAGTCCGTCCCAGAATCCGATCTGGGAGTAGAGCAGAAAGGTCTGGCCGTCCAGATCCTTTAAGTACAGTCCGGCAGCGTCAGCCAGCGGATGGACCGGCGGCAGTGAGACGTAGAGGTGCTCGCTCTCAATGGGCAGTGAATAGAAGTCATCTGTATCCGGTTCCTCGTGCAGGATGGCGATCTGATATTTATTTTCCCTGATCTGCTCCTCCAGATGCGGGTCTCCGGTCACTTCCGTGGAGATGGTCATTCCCTCATAAAGGCTGGAGAGAAGGGAGACAAAATCAGGGATCAGGACCGGGGTGCAGGATCCTACGGAGATGGTTCGCTTCTTCCGGTCAAATTCCCGGATCTGTTCGATCATGGTCCTCTCCTGCATGAGCAGGTTCCGGGCGTACCTTACTGTAAGCTCGCCGTTTTCATTGAGAGTGAGCCGGCTCTTCTGCCGGTCAAAGAGGTTTACACCCAGTTCGTCTTCCAGACGCTTCATGGAGCGGCTTAAGGCCGGCTGGGAGATATGGAGCTGTTCCGCTGCGGCAGACAGGGTGCCGCAGGAGGCGAAAGCTGCAAGCTGTTCAAATAAATGGATTTCAATCATAAGCAGGCTCCTTTCATCATGTCCGGGGATGCATGGATCTGCATTTACAGGACGTGGAGATACACTGAAAATGCACATAACTGTATTTTACAGGAATCCGGATTTCAAGGCAAGCCTGCGGGCGAATTGCTGGAAATTCAGTCCGGAACGGCTGACAGATCCGTGCCTGAACAGTGAAGCGCCGCCCATGGACAGACTGACAGAGGGGAGAAAAACGATCAGTATCGTTTTTTACAATACATTTTCGGAAAAAGAGAATATCATACCAGATAAATCAACAGAGACAAATTATTAAGTCAGCCAAGGGTGTCTGCAAACTGCCAGCAGACACCCTTTTTTATATTCTGACAGAGTCCCTGGAGAGAAATCAGAGAAAGAAGGTATCAGGTATGGGCACACGTATTTTAGAGCATCCGATCCTTGGAGAGATAGGGAAAGGAAAGCTCGTAAGTTTTACATACGATGGGAAAAAACTGCAGGGGTATGAAGGCGAGCCGATCGCCGCGGCATTGAAGGCGGCAGGCGTCATGGTCCATCGCTATACAAAGAAAAGGCATGAGCCGAGAGGCATCTTCTGTGCCATCGGAAGATGCACGGACTGTGTTATGGTAGTGGACGGAGTGCCGAATGTCAGAACCTGTGTGACTCCTCTGAGAGAAGGAATGAAAGTACAGACCCAGTATGGAGTATCTGCAGAACAGACTTATTGACATGCGGATACGGCAGAGCAGTAAATCAGAGAAAGGGGACGGATGAGATGGAGAGATATGATCTTATCGTTGTCGGAGCAGGACCGTCAGGTCTGTCGGCAGCGGTTGAAGCGGCAAAACGGGGAATGAAAGTGATCGTGTTTGATGAGAATGAGAAACCTGGAGGACAGCTGTTCAAACAGATCCATAAGTTTTTCGGGTCAAAGGAACACAGGGCAAAGACCAGGGGGATCGTGATCGGACAGGAACTCCTGCAGGAGGCGGCTGAGGCAGGAGTCAGGACTGAGCTGAGTTCCACGGTGATCGGTCTGTATCAGAATAAAGAGATCGTTGTAAAAAAGCAGGATGAGATCTTTCATTATAAGGGAGATTCAATCATTATTGCGACAGGGGCATCCGAAAATATGGTCACATTCGAAGGCTGGACGATGCCGGGGGTGATCGGTGCAGGAGCGGCTCAGACCTTGATGAATCTTCACGGAGTGAAGCCCGGCGACAGGATCCTGATGCTTGGAACCGGAAACGTGGGACTTGTGGTCAGCTTCCAGCTGGCACAGTGCGGATGTCATGTGGAGGCTCTTGTGGATGCCGCGCCGCGGATCGGAGGATACGGCGTGCATGCTGCCAAGCTGGCAAGAATGGGAATTCCATTCTACCTGTCTCATACGATCGTAAAGGCAGACGGAACAGATCATGTGACCGGTGTGACGATCGCGGAAGTGGATGAGCGCTTTCAGTTTATCCCGGGAACGGAAAAACATTTTGATGTGGATACGATCTGTCTTGCCGTCGGGCTTTCTCCGATGTCTCAGCTGCTCAAGATGGCAGGGTGCCGGATGGAGGATAACCCGAGAAAAGGCGGACAGGTGCCGATTGTGGACGAATATGGCCAGACTTCTGTACCGGGAATCTTCGTGGCGGGGGATGTATCCGGCATCGAGGAGGCAAGCTCGGCCATGATCGAAGGAAGGATCGCCGGAATTGCCGCTGCAGACTATCTGGGATTTATCGGAAAAGAAGAGCTGGAGCGTGAGACAGGTGCAAATGAGGCTGCTCTGGAGGGCCTGCGGCAGGGAATGTTCGCACCTCAGAACAGAGGAAAACGGATTGAGAAAACAGAAGAAGGAATACCCGTATCAGAGACGCTTCTGACGAAAGGGTATCTGTCCGACGAAGAGATTGAAAGATTCCCGGGAGTCGTCCACAGGGCCGGAGTCCATCCGGTCATGGAATGTACTCAGAATATCCCCTGTAATCCGTGTCAGGATGCCTGCCCGAAGCACTGTATTAAGATCGGAGACCATATCACGGCGCTCCCGGCTGTCGATGAGGATGCGGTGTGTATCGGATGCGGTATGTGCGTAGCCTCCTGTTCCGGCCAGGCAGTCTTTCTGGTGGATGAGACTTACGAGCCCGGATATGCGGCTGTTACGATTCCGTATGAATTTCTGCCTCTTCCGGAAAAAGGGGACAGGGGATATGGACTTGGGCGCGACGGCAGAAAGGTATGTGAGGCAGAAGTGATCTCTGTCAGAACGTCGAAAGCGTTTGACCATACGAATCTTCTGACCATCAAGGTCCCGGCGGATATGGCGATGAAGGCTCGATTTTTTAAGGCATAGATCTTCAGTGAAAGGTGAGGGATGACATTATGGAAAATATATACGACAGAAGGGATCAGCTCGGAGCATACATACCTGAACCGGATGACGACAGGATCATCTGCAGGTGTGAAGAGGTGACGAAAGGAGAGATCCGAAAGGCAGTACACGACGGGATGTACACAATTGCCGAGATCAGAAGATATTTAAGGTGCGGAATGGGGCTGTGCCAGGGGCAGACCTGCGCCAGACTGGTAAAGAGGATCGTAGCAAAGGAACTTCAGGTCCCGCCGGATGTCCTGGAACCGGCAACGTCAAGGGCGCCCATGAGGCCGCTTGAGATGAGGATCTATGCAAAGGAGGGAGCAGATCATGAATAATACAGCTGATGTGATCATTGTAGGCGGCGGTGTGATCGGATGCGCGGCAGCCTATTATCTGGCGAAAAAGGAAACCTCTGTCATCGTTCTTGAGCAGGACGAAAGCATAGGGAACGGAGGTTCCGGAAGGAATGGCGGTGGTGTGCGCCAGTCGGGACGTGATCCACGGGAGCTTCCTCTTGCCATGTACGCAGTCGAGAAGATGTGGCCTCATCTTTCCGATGAACTGGGGGTCAATGTGGAGTATCACAAGGAAGGCAACTTAAGGCTCGGCAAGACGGACCGACATCTGGAGATCCTCCAAGGCCTGACAGACCGGGCGGCCGCATGCGGCCTTGAAGTGCACATGATCGACGGAAACGAGGTGAGGGAGATCAATCCATATCTCAGCGAGGAAGTGATCGGCGCAAGCTGGTGCCCGACCGACGGACATGCCAATCCTCTTATAACGACTCTCGGATATTACAGAGCCGCGCGAAGGCTGGGGGTGCAGTTCTATACAGGAGAGTCCGTAAAGGAGCTGCGGAAGGTAAAAGGAAAGCTTCGGAAGGTGATCACACAGAAAAATGTTTTTGAAGGTGAGAAAGTCATTGTGGCGGCAGGATATGCCACCCGGAGGATCACGAGAACGGTCGGGATCGATATCCCCATGACGAATGAATTGATCGAAGCGCTCGTTACGGAGGCAGAGCCGGAAATGTTCCCTCAGATGCTCGGGACGGCGGATGCAGATTTTTACGGACACCAGACTGAGCACGGATCCTTTGTGTTCGGAGGCGAGTCCGGATTTGAGAAGACTGCGCTGGGCGATGGACGCAGCCAGACTTCAAGTATCACTGCCTCCTGCATCTGCCGGGGAATCATGAAATACATTCCAAGGCTTGCGGAAGCCAAGATCGTAAGGACATGGGCAGGGTATGAAGATGTATGTATTGACGGGGTCCCGGTGATCGGAAATGTGGAAGAGGTCCCGGGGCTGATCCTGGCATGTGCCTTTACAGGGCACGGATTCGGGATATCCCCGATCGTAGGGAAGCTCCTGTCGGAAGCTGCAAGGGAAGAGAAAACGACGCTGGATATTTCAGCTTTTCATTATGACCGCTTTCGCGCGGTAATCTGATAAAATTTTGTGACAAATGACGAAGTAAAAAAGGAAAGCAGCATGGTATACTGAAAGGAGAGGAAAGGTATGGATTTTTTGTACTTAAGTGAGCCGGATATGATCAAAGCCGGAGTAGAGGATATGAAAGAATGTGTGGATGTGATGGAAGATCTGCTGATCACTCTGTATAAAGGAGACTATGTGATGGGCGGGGAGAATCACAATTCCCACGGATGTATGATCACATTCCCGGATGATCCTAAATTCCCGGGAATGCCGAAAAACGCGGATGACCGCCGTTTCATGGCGATGCCGGCCTATCTTGGCGGGCGGTATCAGATGGCGGGGATGAAGTGGTACGGCTCAAATGTAGAAAATAAGAAAAAAGGGCTTCCGCGGTCCATCCTGATGATGATGCTCAATGACAAAGATACCGGCGCGCCGCTCGCGCTTATGTCAGCCAATCTTCTGAGTGCATACCGTACGGGCGGTATCCCGGGAGTAGGGGCTAAATATCTTGCAAGGAAAGACTCTAAAGTGGCTGCAATCATCGGACCTGGTGTGATGGGAAAGACCTCTCTCGAGGCATTCGTCAGCGTGTGCCCAAATCTGGATACAGTGAAGATCAAGGGACGCGGAAAAAAGTCGATGGATTCCTTTACCGCATTCGTGAGAGAGAAGCTGCCCCAGATCAAGAATATTGAAATATGCGATACCGTGGAGAGCGCGGTCAGGGACAGTGATATCATCAGCTTTACGACAACAGTCCGCAACGATATTTCCTCTTTTCCGTATATCAGCGGCGAATGGATCAAAAAAGGCGCGCTGATCAGCATGCCGTCTGCGGCAAGATTCGATGATGATTTTCTTGTGGACCACTGTAAAAAGGTTGTAGACAATTCCAAGCTGTATGAGGCCTGGGAGGAAGAATACCCGTATCCTACTTATCCGCAGATGCAGATCATAGGGACAAAATTTACGGATCTGAAGCATGAGGGGAAGATCAGCGATGAGGATATTACTGATATCGCGGACATTATTGAGAAAAGACGCCCGGGACGGGAGAGTGATGACGAGATCATCGTATATTCTGTGGGAGGTATGCCTGTGGAAGATATTGCCTGGGGCGCCACAGTCTACCGCAATGCGGTAAAGCTTGGAATAGGGATGAAGCTGCCGCTCTGGGAGAAACCTGAGATGGCATGACAAAGGAGCTGATGCTATGAAAGACAAGAATATCATACTGCCGGTACAGCCGTATCTTCTGCTGGACGCCGAGAATTATCATGAGATCCTGACAGGCAGGATGGGAATCTCGAATTTCTATGAATTCCATGTACAGGACGGGGTGCCGGGAACGTTTATGGCAGTGCCTGACGGCAGTACGGATCTGGTTTTCGGCATCGGGGAAAGAGACGTAAAAGTTTTTATCGGAGGGACTGTATTAAGGCTGAAGGAGTGGAAGTTCGAGGAAGGCAGGTACTATTTCGGAGTGAGGTTCCTCCCGGGGAAAAGTATCCTTCCCGACGGGCTGTCAATTCAGGATGTGGTCAACACGGACCTTGAGATCGACAGGAATGAGTATGGACAGCATCTGACAGACAGCCTGGCAGAGGCGGCGGGAATCCGGGAGCGGGCGGAGATCCTGTGTCATTATCTTGAAGGAAACAGAAAAAGCCGGATCAAAGATACGCTTTCCAAACTGGAAGAGTATATGAGAAAGAGGATCTATGCGACCAGCGGCAGCATTACCATTCAGATGCTCAGCCGGGAGACAGGATATTCCGAGTGCTACATCCGAAGAGTTTTCCGGCAGATCCATGGGATCTCGCCGAAAGAATTCGAGCGCTTCATCCGGTTTCAGGCACTTCTGAACCGGATCGGAGAAAATGCAGGAAAAGGCGGAAGCCAGGAAGCTGCCCTGAGCTGCGGATATTATGATCAGTCCCACATGATGAAGGATTTCAGGATGTTTGCGGGAACAACGCCGGAAAAATATAGAAAACTTATCAGCAGAAAAGCAGAACAGATCAATTGTGACGAAAGAGAGGTTGACAGTTATGGAATTGGCGAGAATTGAGATTATTACCGGGATGTCTAAGTTCAACGGGCTTAAGGCTGCCCTGAGCAGGGCGGGAGTAAGAGGAATGACAGTGACGCAGGTACTCGGCTGCGGGATCGAGAAGGGGACGAAAGAGTACGAGGTTGATGAAAACTATGAGATGGAGCTCCTTCCGAAACAGCAGATCGCGATCGTGGTGGAAAAGGAGAAGGTACCGGAGATCGTAGAACTTATCAAACAGGAACTTTATACCGGTCATATCGGCGACGGCAAGATCTTTATTTACGACATTACGAACGTGATCCGGGTCCGCACCGGGGACGAAGGAATAGATGCTCTTTAAAATGCAGAGTCACATAAGGCTGGCATATCAGATCTCACAACGAGGTGGGCCTGATATGCCGGCGTTTCTATTTTATTTGCGGAAAGAAAGGATGAGAGCTCATGAATGAGAAAGAAAAAACACTTGGACTCCGGAGCGTGATCTCTATATCGGTAGGACTGGTCATAGCAACAAGCTGTCTTGTGTCCCTCGGCCAGGGCGCAGGAGCCATCGGAGTCACTTTTATCGGAGCGATGGTGATCGCATGTCTTTTGAATATGACCACAGTGGCTTCCCTGTCTGAGCTGAACGCTCTGATGCCGAATACGACAGGGGGCCTGGCGCAGTATACACTGACGTCTATGGGACCATTTCCTACGCTGATCTCCATGGTGGGAGGATATCTTATCTGCAATATAATGTCCTGCGGCGTAGAAGCCTCCATTTTTTCCTATGCAATGGCAACGACGATCAAACTTCCCATCCCGAGCCTTGCCTACACACTGATCATGACAGTGATCGTCATGATCGCAAACCTTTATGGTGTGGATATGTTTGCAAAAATTCAGGATGTTGTAGCCTTTCTGCTGGTAGGATCCATGTTAGTCCTCGGAATCATCGGCATGCTCGGCCTTGGAACCGGACAGGAAGTAGTGCAGCCCTATAATATGGCCTCCGATTTTAAAGGAGTTGTCTCAATGATCGCAGTGGCCTTCTGGCTGTTTATCGGAGCGGAGTACGTGATCCCTGTGTCGAAAAACGTCAGAAATGCCAAAAGAAATGTCCCTCTGGGAATGATGATCGGACTGGGTTTGATCTGCGTGGTGCAGTCGGTCATGGTGCTGGGATTTCATAACTATACGCCCTGGGGAGAACTTGCAGATTCAGCAGCTCCTCATCTCCTTTACGGGGAAAATCTCCTGGGATCGGCAGGGCGGATCTGGATGACCCTGGTTTCAGCGCTGGCCGTAGTGAGTACGCAGAATTCTACAGTCAACGGACTGTCCGGGATCTGCCAGGGAATGGCGAAGATGAATATGATGCCAAGAATATTTGCAAAGACAAACCGACATAATGTTCCGTACTTCGGTGTGATCTTTGTCAGTGTATTTATCTTTGTGTTCGCCGCGCTCAGCGACGGATCGGCAGACGCGATCTCATTCCTCATACTGGTCGGATCAGTGTTCTGGATGATATCCTATATCTTAGCCCATATTGACGTGCTGATCTTGAGAAGACGCCTGCCGAAGGCGCCGCGGTCTTTCAAAGTGCCATGCGGACCACTGTTCCCGCTGATCGGTATTGCCGGGACGGCATATATGATCCTGAATATTTCAACCGATCCGGCGGAGAGGAACATGATCTGGCTGGTGACCGGGATCACTTTCCTGATCCTGGCAGTGTATTCCTTCTTCTGGATCAAATATAAGATGAAAATGCCGGTATTCAAGAGTGTTCCGATGGAGAAAGTACTGGCGATGGAGAACAGCATGTACTATACGATCCGAAAGAAACGGGGAATCTGGAAGTAGAAAGGGATACACCGAGTGATCTTTGACAGGGCGAAAAGCATTTGATTTCTGACTCCGGTGTTCTATAATCATTATTATAGAAACTGTTATAAGGGAGGCGGGAAGACAAATATGACTCAGTTTAAGATAAAAGAAAAACAGATCTCCGTCTATCCGTGCGATGAACCGGACCGTCCGGTGATCTATCTCAATACTTTCGATGGAGAAGGGGAGCAGGTGCTGCGCATTCTCAGGGATGAAGGCTGTCCGCCGTTTACGCTCGTATCTGTCAGCGGCCTGAAGTGGAACCATGATATGTCGCCTTGGAAGATCCCTCCGGTTTTCAAGAATGCAGAACCGTGTACGGGAGGAGCAGACGATTATCTGAATTTTTTAATTGGCAGGATCATACCGGAGGCGGAAAAAGAGATCAGGGGAACCGTGCTGTGGCGCGGTATAGCAGGATACTCCCTTGCAGGACTCTTTTCCCTGTATTCTCTGTATCAGACAGACCTTTTTTCGAGAGCCGCCAGCATGTCCGGTTCCCTGTGGTACCCCGGGATCACAGAATATATTTCCTCGCATACCATGAAACGGATAGCGGATCATCTGTATTTTTCGCTGGGAAGCAGAGAGGCGAAAACACGCAGTCCTCTTATGAAAACCGTGCAGGAGAATACAGAGAAGATGGAAAAGTATTACAGCGAGAAAGGGATCGATACGATCCTTCAGATGAATCCCGGGAACCACTATCAGGATGCGGAAAAACGTACGGCGGCGGGGATACGCTGGCTGCTGGAAAGAGTGTGATCGTGATGGCCTGTCTGCAGCCTTTTTAAAATTCCGGCTGTTCTGTTTCGGAAAAGTATGATATACTGGCTCAAAATCGACAGGAGACATTTATTGATATGGGATTTACGATTGAAACCGGGATTTCGGCTTTGACAGTATTCCTGCAGGGGATACTGAGCTTTTTCTCTCCATGCGTCCTTCCGTTGGTGCCCTTATACCTGGGATATCTTTCCGGAGGGCTGGGCGCGGAGAGTGCATCCGGCAGCGATACTGCAGAAAATGACGCGAAGAAAGGCGGAGGAGTCCGTCTGTTTCTCCGCGTTCTGTTTTTTGCTCTGGGCATCAGTGCCGCGTTCTTTATTCTCGGGCTTGGAGCTTCGGCGGCGGGTACATTTTTGAAAGAACAGAGGGATCTGATCGCGCGGATCGGCGGGATCATCGTGATCCTTTTCGGACTGTATCAGCTCGGACTCTTCGGCAGGACACGCCTGCTCAGCGAGGAACACAGGATCCCGCTGCATCTCGAGCGGATGACAATGTCCCCGGTGACTGCACTGATCATGGGATTTACGTTCAGTTTCGCATGGACACCGTGCGTGGGACCGGCTCTTGCCAGCGTTCTTCTGATGGCCGGGAGCGCGCAGACGAGCGCAAAGGGATTTCTGCTGATCGGCGTATATACTCTGGGATTTATCCTGCCTTTTCTGGCAGCGGGGATCTTCACGGCAAAACTTCTGGGATTCTTCAGAAGACACAGGACCGCGGTCAGGTATACTGTCAAAGCGGGCGGCGTCCTCATGGTATTTATGGGGATTCTCATGTTCACCGGTACGATGAACAATATTACGGGATACCTGTCGTCAGTACAGGAAAATGCTCCTGCTCAGACAGATACAGAAGAAGGTGCGCCCGGAGATCCGGACCGCGGGCAGAATACGGATTCGGATGAAGGTTCGAAAACGGATTCAGATAAGGGGCAGGATGGCAGCACAGCCGGGAATGCAGATGCCGCTCAGCCGTCTGAAGGGAAAGAGGACAGCGGGAGCACAGACAGGAAAACGGCAGCATATGACTTTGAACTGACAGACCAGTATGGAAACACACATACTCTCTCAGAATACAGGGGGAAGGTTGTATTTCTTAATTTCTGGGCGACATGGTGCGGCCCGTGCAGGGCGGAACTGCCGGATATCCAGAAGCTTTATGAGGAGTATTCCGCGCAGGGAGATGCGGCAGAGGTCGTTATCCTCGGCGCCGCGGCACCTGGAATGGGACAGGAAGGAAGTGCGGAGGAGATCGCACAGTTCCTGGAAGAGAACGGGTATACTTATCCTGTCCTGATGGATACGGGATATGATATGTTCAACTGGTACGGCATTACTGCATTCCCGACGACTTTTATGATTGATAAGGAAGGCTTTATCTATGGGTATGTGCCCGGACAGATGACGGAAGAAATCATGCGGAGCATCATTCAGCAGACGCTGGAGGGGTGACCTTCGAAGAGTCTGAGCAGGCTTGTAGGTGAAGCTGAAAAAGTGTTATAATGAGTCGTATCTCCGGAAAGCAGGAAGATGCTGCAGACCGGAGCTGAATACAGATGACAGGAGCAGCTTATGGTTACAATAGAGAACTGCCGGTTTTCGATTTCTCAGATCTGCGAATCAGGGCAGTGTTTCCGACTCGATCAGGCGGGCGGGAATACTTATGAGCTGGTCGCCGGGGACCGCTGGCTGGGGATAGAGGCTGGAAAGAAGGAGACAGTCCTTTCCTGTTCGGAAGAGGAATATAAGGATTTCTGGCAGGATTATTTTGATCTGGGGACAGATTATGACAGCTATCTGAAACAGATCAGCAGAGAAGATCAGTATCTCGCTGAAGCGGCAGAGTTCGGGAGCGGAATTCGTATTTTGAAGCAGGATACATGGGAGATGATCATCACGTTCATTCTGTCCCAGCAGAATAATATCCGCCGGATCAAAGGGCTGATCCGGGCCCTGAGCGAGCGGTACGGCCGGGAGTGCCGGAAGCCGGACGGAACGGCATATTATGCATTCCCGGATGTAAATGCCCTCGCATCTGCTGCGGAGGAAGAACTTCGGGAGCTGAAGCTCGGTTATCGGAGCAGATATATCTGTGGAAGTGCCCGGATGATCGCAGCCGGAGACATTTCTCTTGCAGAGCTGCCGGAGATGGAATATGGCAGGGCACGGGAAGAGCTTATGAAACTTCCCGGGATCGGAAGGAAGGTCGCGGACTGCATCTGTCTTTTTGCACTGCATCAGATGGATGCTTTCCCTGTCGACACGCATATACAGAAGGTGCTGGATGAACATTACCGAGACGGATTCCCGTTCGAACAGTATCGAGGATGTGCGGGAGTAATGCAGCAGTACATATTTTACTATGACCTGAAGGGAGGAAGAAAATGAAGGTTCTGGTAGTTGTTGATATGCAGAATGATTTTATCGACGGATCTCTCGGGACGGCGGAAGCGGAGGCGGTCGTACCGGCGGTTATGGAGAGAATCCGCAGCTTTGAAGGAAGGGTCATCGCGACGAGAGACACCCACTCGGAGGATTACCTGAATACAGAGGAAGGAAGACATCTTCCGGTGATCCATTGCGTGAAAGGTACAGAAGGATGGAAGATCCGCAGAGAGATCGATGCGCTGCTGGATGAAAAAGCGGCTGTCAGGATCGACAAGCCGACGTTCGGGAGCGTGGAGCTCGGATCGTATGTGAAGGAGCTGGATGATGAGGCGGGTGTGGAGGAGATTACCCTCATCGGCGTTTGTACAGATATCTGCGTGATCTCTAATGCGCTTCTTCTGAAGGCAAATCTCCCGGAGGCTGAGATCCGTGTGGATGCCTCCTGCTGTGCTGGAGTGACACCGGAGAGCCACGAGAGGGCGCTGGAGGCGATGAAATCCTGTCAGATTGACATTGTGTGACTTGAAAAGAGGATTCGGTTGAAAGGGGCAGTGTGATGAAGAATACGGTAGAGATGCTGGATGAGATCCAGAATAAGGCGCTTCATGACAGCAGCCTGCGGGAGCAGTTCCTGCAGACGCGCAAGACGGATGACCCGCTGGGAGAGTTCTGCAGAGTATGCCGTGAGATCGGCTATGAGATCTATCCCATGGATGTGGTGCAGGCGGGGGATGAGTTTTATGCGACGATGAAGAGGAGCACTAACGGTGGAGGAGAGAATTCTCCGGTCCTGGAAGGTGAGGACGATCTCTATGAGATGTTTTTTGCCAGCCTGGAAAACGGAGATATGGATCCCTCGACGCGATCCGCAGAGTGATGAATTTTGATTTTGATAAGGCAGTAAGGAGGAGTTCATTATGGAATCAACGCTGAATGACCTGAATGCAGCCCATGCAGTCGGCATAGGTTCCTGCTGGATCCACAGAGCGCGGGAAGTCTTCGAATCAGAGGAAGGAAAGGCGCTTCTGCATAAATGGGGGATCGAAGGAGATTATATAGGCGTGGGACACTGTATCCTGGGATATCCGGATGGAGAGGCGCCGGCGGCAAAGCCGCGGAAAGATGATTATATTGTATATGTAAGATGAGTCATCTGATAATGAAGATTTCACAAAATAATGATATAATAGGTGACAGCGAATCCGGAAACAGTACAGCAAGATAAGGCAGAGGCTAATATCCTGTGAGAATATCAGGAAAATAAAAATATGACGGATCGGGAAAGGAGTTCACAACATGGAAAGTTATATGGAAATGCTTGCAAGACTTGCAAAGAATGCTTCAACGGATGCAGCGAAGCTTGGGACTGAGGCGAAGAACAGAGGCCTGCTCGCAGTCGCTGACGAGCTGCTTGCACAGCAGGAGATGATCCTTGAGGAAAACAGAAAGGATGTGGAGGCCGCACAGACGAAGGGGACGAAGCAGTCTCTGATCGACCGGCTTGCACTTTCGGAGAAGAGGATCGCGGATATGGCGGAGGGACTCAGGCAGATTGCCGCTCTGGATGACCCGATCGGTGAGGTACTTTATATGAAGACACGTCCCAATGGCCTTCGGATCGGCAAGAAGAGAGTTCCTCTGGGCGTGGTAGGCATTATCTACGAATCACGTCCGAACGTCACCGCCGATGCCTTCGGACTCTGCTTTAAGACGGGAAATGCGTCGATCCTGCGAGGCGGCAGCGATGCGATCCATTCTAATCAGGCGATCGTGCGCGCAGTGAAAGCGGGCCTCAGGAAAGAGAAGCTTTCCCAAGATCTGATCCTTCTGGTGGAGGATACGAGCCGGGAGGTTGTCAATGAGATGATGAAAATGCACGGGCTGATCGATGTCCTGATTCCCAGAGGAGGAGCGGGGCTGATCGCAAATGTGGTCCAGAACAGTACAGTGCCTGTGATCGAGACCGGAACAGGAAACTGTCACGTCTATGTGGACGCATCCGCCGATGTGGCGATGGCGGCGGATATCGTTGAGAATGCCAAGACGCAGCGCATGGGTGTGTGCAACGCGTGCGAGTCTCTTGTCATCCATTCGGAGGCGGCTCCTGAGGCTCTTCCGCGCATCGTGACAAAGCTGAAAGCACATAACGTAGAAATCCGGGGTGATGAGCGCGCCCGCGCCATCAGTACGGAGATCGTTCCTGCGACGGAGGAAGACTGGGGAACAGAATATCTGGATGCCATCATCTCCGTGAAGATCGTAGACTCGATCGATGAGGCGATCGCCCATATCAATAAATATAATACAGGACACTCTGAGTCGATCATTACGAGGGACTATAATAATGCCCTGAAGTTTCAGGATGAGATCGATGCGGCAGCAGTGTATGTGAACGCATCAACAAGATTTACCGACGGATTCGAGTTCGGATTCGGCGCGGAGATCGGAATCAGCACACAGAAGCTCCATGCCAGAGGTCCGATGGGGCTTGAGGCTCTGACCACGACGAAATATATCATTTTCGGAAACGGTCAGATCAGAAAATAGAAGCACCGGCAGGATGCCCCTGCGATTTATCAGGGAAAAAGCAGCGGGGCCGTGGAACTGGTTTCCTGTAACTGAAAAAGAATAAAGTGAGAAAAGACGGCGGTATGCCGGAACACTGCAGGAGGCAGGATGTTTCGGCATACCGCTTTTTTCAATATTTTGTGAAAGCGATGTGAAAAATCCTCAAAATATTGACATTTGAACAATTTTGTTCTATATTATTAAAAACTTAACTATTAAGCTTTTGAATAACGTCGGGCTGTGTCCGGCGATATTATAGTATATGAGAGGTGATTGATCATGACGTGTCAGTTCTGTAACAAAGATAAAACGGACAAAGTGTTTTATATAAACTGGATGGGAACTGTCTATCAGATTCCAGTTTGTAATGAATGCCTGCAGAAGATGTGGCAGAGAGCAGTATCATCCGGGCAGGCGGAGGCTTTTAAAAAGTATACCGGGCGGTGGCCGGGCAAGAGAGAACCGCGGAGACTCGGAGACCGTGCGTTTCCGGAGACTGCGGTTGACGGGCTGGTGAAAAGGAGAAAGCTGGCCGCCCTCCGGGTGCGCCTTGCAGAGGCGGCAGAGAGGGAAAACTACGAGGAGGCGGCAAAGATCAGGGATGATATCGCAACAATAGAGAAGGAGGTATGCACCCATGGAAATTAATCTGAATCTGTTTGGAAAACGAATGATGAAAGTTTATCAGTCGGCGCTCCGCTTTGTCTCCTATATGGGGCACAGCTTTATCGGCAGTGAGCATCTGCTCTGGGCGCTCTCCCAGGATCAGGGCGCGGCAGGACGCGCGCTTAGGAGAAACGGACTGAGCAGGGAACTGATCGAAGAGTATCTGCGCCAATATGATTTTGACGCCAGTGCCGGAGGAGATTATCACGGGATCCAGGTTTCCCGGGAGGTGGAGGAAGTCCTTCACCTTGCGGAAAGTCGTTCCAAGGCTCAGGGACATGAGAACCTGGAGCCTGAGGATCTGCTCAGGGGAATCCTGGATTCCGGGGACTGCGCGGCATCTCAGCTGCTCCTGTCTCTGAAGGCTGATCCGGAAGAGATCCGCCGTGATCTGGGCAGCGGGGCTGCCCCGGTGCTTCCGGAATCGGCAGAGGCGCAGGACGAGGAGGAAAAGGTACTGGAAAAGTTCGGTACAGATGTGACTGAGAAGGCGCGGGAAGGAGTTTATGATCCGATGATCGGACGGGAAGATGTGATCGAACGGCTGATCCAGATCCTTTCCAGGAGGACCAAGAATAATCCGGTGCTGACTGGTGAGCCGGGAGTGGGAAAGACTGCGGTTGTGGAAGGCCTGGCACAGAGGATCGCTGAAGGCCGAGTTCCCGCCAGCCTGAAAAACAGAAGGATCGTTTCTCTCGACCTGGTAGGAATGCTTTCAGGAGCAAGATTCCGCGGTGACTTTGAGGAAAGGATGAAGGATTTCCTGGAAGAGGCAGAGAAGGAAGGGGATGTGATCCTGTTTATCGATGAGCTTCATATGATCATGGGCGCCGGAGCAGGTGCGAGTGAGACAATGGATGCCGCCAATATTCTGAAGCCTGTCCTTGCAAGAGGAGGCCTGCAGGTGATCGGAGCGACAACGCTCAAGGAGTATCGAAGATACATTGAGAAGGATGCGGCATTTGAACGGAGATTCCAGCCCGTGACAGTGGAAGAACCTGACAGGGAGGATGCAGTCAGCATTCTGATGGGACTTAAGGGAAGATATGAAGAGTTCCATGGACTTACGATCACGGATGAGGCGGTAAGGGCGGCAGTAGAACTGTCCGACCGGTATATTCAGGACCGTTTTCTTCCGGATAAGGCAGTGGATCTGATGGATGAAGCGGCCTCCAGGATCAAGACGAGAGGTATGAGCACGCCGCCTTATCTTCTTCGAATGGAGAATGAGATCCAGGAGATCGAGAAAGAAAAGAAGAAGGCGGCAGATACTCAGGAGTATGAGAAGGCAGCTGTCTTACGGGACAGGCAGAATGAGCTGAAGACAGAACTTGCCGAGGAGCAGGAGAAGTGGAAGACAGAACAGTGCAGCGCTGTAAATGCGGAAGATATTGCGGAAGTAGTCTCTGCATGGACAAAAATTCCGGTTACCATGCTCACGGAGGATGAGAATAAACGGCTGCGCACTCTGGAGGAAGAACTGCACAGGCGTGTGATCGGCCAGGATGACGCAGTGTCAGCAGTGGCAAGGGCGATCCGGAGAGGACGTACCGGCGTTGCGGATCCGGACCGGCCCATCGGCTCCTTCCTGTTCCTCGGCCCTACGGGAGTGGGAAAGACGGAACTCTGCAGAGCGATGGCATATGTGATGTTCAACGATGAGAATGCCATGATCCGTCTTGATATGTCTGAATATATGGAGCAGTATACCGTCTCCAAGCTGATTGGATCCCCACCGGGATATGTAGGGTATGACGAAGGCGGACAGCTCACGGAGATGGTGAGGAGAAAACCATACAGCATTATCCTCTTTGATGAGATCGAGAAAGCGCATCCGGATGTATGGAATACACTCCTTCAGATCCTGGATGACGGACATCTCACAGACGCCCAGGGACGGACAGTGAGCTTTAAAAATACGATCATCGTCATGACATCCAACATCGGAGCGCGGGAGATCACCGGAAAAAGCTCCCTCGGATTTGCAAGAAATGAAGAGAGTGAGGAAGAACGCCGGGAACAGAATATAAAGAACCGTGTGATGGAAGCTGTAAAAATGACCTTCCGTCCGGAGTTTATCAACCGCTTGGATGAGGTCATTGTATTCCATCCGCTGAAGCAGGAAGATGTGCGCAGGATCGCATATCTTCAGGTCGAAAAACTGACGGCCAGAATGCGGAAGCAGGGAATCCGGCTGAACGTGGAGGACAGTGCGGTAGAGCTTATGGCAGAGAAAGGCTATGATCCGGCATTTGGCGCCAGACCGCTTAAGAGAACGATTCAGTCCATGCTGCAGAACGCCGTCGCGGATGAGATCCTCGCGGAGAGTCCGTCGGACCAGGATGAGCTGATCGTGACCGGCAGCGAGGAAAAGGTTCAGGTGAAAGTCAGGAGGAAGGAGGAGAGGAAAGAAGAACCGTCACTGGCGTGATCCGGCAGGATGATGTGGCTGGAACCCTGGTCATGTCTGAAAGAAATAGAAATAGCCGGCCGGGAAAGTCTGATACCGGGCTGAAATAGTCAGCCCGGAAATTGAAAAATAGAAAATGAATAAGCTGTCCACAGAATGACCGGACGCTTCCCATAGGGGACAAGGATGAGATAGAAAAGTCCTGTAGGGGAAGCGGTTCAGGATCAATTTTCTGTGGACAGCTTTTTTTGTGCTGAATCATAGAGCTCATCAAGGCAGTGGAGCAGTTCGATGAGCTGACGCATATTATCCTCTCCAAACTGCGCAAGGATCTCTGACCAGATTTCATTGTAATGTGCCATGGATCTCTCGGCCGCCTCCCTTCCCTCGGGGGTGGCGCTTATGGAAACCTTTCTGCGGTCTTTTGAATCGATCTCGCGGGTGATATAATTCTTTTTCTCAAGCGCATTCAGTATGTAGGAGACAGCGGGTTTGGAGATGTGCAGTTTTTTCTGGATCTTCGGGACGTCGAGATTCATGCACGGACATTCCCGGCAGCAGGTCCCGGCAATCGTGTGAAGGATCACCATCTCGTTCATCTGCATTTCACATTCACTGGCAAGGGCGGACTCCAGCTTCCGGAAATGGAGGATGGATGTAAAAAACTGTTCTCTCAATTCATCGCTCATTTTATTAACTCCTTAATTAATAAATATTTAATAGAAGTATACACCTGAAAATACTGGAATTCAAGGGGCGATTTCTCTCTGCCCTTCAGGAGTCCTTATCTGTTTTACTGTCCTTATCTATCAGCAGAGGGTACGGCTTTACTGCAGCGCAGAGAGTGCCTTCGGTCTGACCGTTTCCAAACCTTTTGCGAAAAAATATAAATTCTTATTGCATAATATACATAAAAGTTGTATTATTATGCAAGCAATATTTATGATAAAGTCTTTACTTCTCATAGGATGTGGTATATGATTATCAGATGTAATGCTTACATATATTTGGAAAGGAATGGAAGATAGATGATAAAAGCTGGAATTATCGGGGCTACCGGCTATGCAGGCGGCGAGCTCGTCCGGATATTGACAGGGCATAAAGATGCAGAGATAAAATGGTATGGGTCGAGAAGTTATATCGATAGAAAATATGCAGAAGTGTACCAGAATATGTTTCAGATCGTGGACGCGGTATGCATGGATGACAACATGAAAGAGCTGGCCTCCCAGGTTGATGTTATCTTTACGGCGACGCCTCAGGGACTGTGTGCTTCTCTTGTAAATGAAGAAATCCTCTCAAAGACGAAGATCATTGATCTGAGCGCGGATTTTCGTCTCAAGGACGTGAAAGTTTATGAAGAGTGGTATAAGATCCAGCACAAGGCGCCTCAGTTTATAGAAGAAGCGGTTTACGGCCTTTGCGAGATCAACAGAGAGGACGTCAGGAAGGCGAGGCTGGTTGCCAATCCCGGATGCTATACGACCTGTTCGATCCTGACGGCATACCCGCTGGCAAAAGAGGGGCTCATTGACATGAGCACATTGATCATCGATGCAAAATCAGGAACCTCCGGAGCAGGACGCGGCGCAAAGCTTCCGAACCTGTTCTGCGAAGTGAACGAGAATATCAAGGCATACGGTGTCGCGACCCACAGGCATACGCCGGAGATCGAAGAACAGCTCGGATATGCCGCAGGAGAGAAAGTCGTTCTGAATTTCACTCCCCACCTGGTACCGATGAACAGAGGAATCCTTGCGACAGAGTATGCAAAGCTGACAAAGGACGTAAGCTGGGAGGACGTTAAGGCTGTTTACGATAAATATTACGCTTCAGAGAAGTTCGTGCGTGTGCTCGACCAGGATGTCTGCCCGGAAACAAAATGGGTGGAAGGAAGCAACTACGTGGATATCGGATTCAAGATCGATCCGAGGACGAACCGGATCATCATGATGGGCGCCATCGACAACCTGGTGAAAGGCGCTGCAGGGCAGGCGGTGCAGAACATGAATCTGATGTTCGGGCTTGAAGAGAGCGAGGGACTGGATTTAGTACCTATGTTTCCATAATCGGGGACGTAGTAAAGTTCAGTTTCACTACGTCCCCAATTGCGATTCACTGTGTCCCTAATTGCGGTTCACTGTGTCCCGAAATGAAGGACGGGGTGTCCCTGAATTGAAAATAATTGCTGCAGGAACAGGCGGCAGGACGGAGACAATACATTATGATACGAGTTATGACGATCGATGATTATGAAGAAGTATATGCGCTGTGGAAAAAAATAAAGGGTTTTGGCATTCGCAGCATAGATGATTCTAGAGACGGGGTGGAGCGTTTCCTCAAGAGGAATCCAACCACCAGCGTGGTCGCAGAGGAAGATGGAAGAATCGTTGGAAGCATTCTCTGCGGACACGATGGAAGAAGAGGATGTCTGTACCATGTGTGTGTGGATGAACAGTACCGCCGCAGAGGAATTGGAAAGGATATGGTTGTCCATGCGATGAAGGCGCTTAAGGATGAGCATATCAACAAAGTTTCTTTGATCGCGTTTACAAAGAATGATATCGGAAATGCATTTTGGAATACGATAGGCTGGACGGAACGGCTCGATCTGAATTATTATGATTTTACTTTAAATGAAGAAAATATCACGGCATTTAATGAACAGTAGGCATTCATACAACATTATGCCTTACAATAAGATCTCCGGACGGGGATCTGCGTGCTGTACAGGAAAGGACAGGATGAAAATGGAAATTATCAAAGGCGGTGTGACAGCGGCCAAAGGGTTTGAGGCAGCGGCCGCAGCAGCGGAGATCAAATATCAAGGACGTACGGATATGGCGCTTATTTATAGTGAAAAGCCATGCAAAACAGCAGGAACATTTACCACGAACGTGGTGAAGGCTGCGCCGGTAAAATGGGACAGAGCTGTAGTGGAAAGTAAGGTGAAATCCCAGGCGGTAGTGGTGAATTCGGGTATTGCAAATGCCTGCACGGGCGAGGAAGGAATGCGCTACTGCCGTGAGACAGCGCAGGAAGCAGCCAGGGTACTCGGAATTGATGAAAAAGGAGTGCTGATCGGGTCCACCGGTGTGATCGGTATGCAGCTTCCAATGGACAGGATCAAGGCGGGAATCGTAAAACTTGCGGCTGCAAGAAACAGCGATCTCAATAGTGGTACAGAAGCTGCGAAAGCGATCATGACTACGGATACGAGAAAAAAGGAAGCAGCCGTCTGTTTCCAGATCGGCGGGAAAAAGGTGACCATCGGCGGAATGGCAAAAGGCTCAGGAATGATTCATCCGAATATGTGCACCATGCTTTCGTTTATCACTACGGACGCTAAGATTTCAAAAAAAGCACTGCAGACAGCGCTGAGCAGTGATGTGGAAGATACTTACAACATGATTTCCGTAGACGGAGATACATCTACAAACGATACGGTGCTGGTCCTGGCAAATGGCATGGCTGGAAACGAAAAGATCAAACTCGGCACACCGGAATTTGAGGTGTTCAAAGAGGCACTCCATTATATAAATGAAACACTTGCAAAGAAAATGGCAGGTGACGGGGAAGGAGCAACAGCTTTATTCGAGGCGAAGATCATCGGCGCGCGCACAAAGGAACAGGCGAAAGTCCTGGCGAAATCGATCGTCTGCTCAAATCTTACAAAGGCGGCGATCGCTGGCCATGATGCCAACTGGGGCAGGATCCTCTGTGCAATGGGATATTCAGGAGCTGAATTCGATCCGGAAAAAGTAGATCTGTATTTTGAGAGCACAGTGGGAAAACTGAAGATCATAGAAAATGGAACCGCAGTGGACTACAGCGAAGAAAAAGCAACAGAAATCCTTTCCCAGCCGGAGGTCACTGCCATTGCCGATATCAAAGAGGGAAGTGAAGAGGCTGCGGCATGGGGCTGCGACCTGACACATGGCTATATTGATATCAATGCAGATTATCGCAGCTGAGTACAAAGAATTTCAGCAAAATATTAAAAAAGAAATGTTCAAAAAGGGACAGGGCAAAATTCAATTCGGGACACACTGAACTTCAATCGGGGACGTAGTGAAATTGAATTTTACTACGTCCCCGAAGGAGGTAATTATGAACAAGAACATGCAGCAGTATCTGGACAAAGCGCAGGTGCTGATCGAGGCTCTGCCGTACATCCAGCGCTTTAACCGCAAGATCATCGTGGTGAAATACGGCGGCAGCGCCATGGTGGATGAGAATCTGAAAAAGCGTGTGATCGAGGACGTCACACTGCTCAAGCTCGTCGGATTCAAGCCGATCATCGTACACGGAGGCGGCAAAGAGATCAGCAAATGGGTCGGCAAGGTCGGAATGGAGCCGAAGTTTATCAACGGACTCAGGGTGACCGATGCGGATACAATGGAGATCGCCGAGATGGTGCTGGGCAGGGTCAACAAAAGCCTGGTACAGCTTGTGGAGGAGCTGGGCGTGCGCGCCATCGGCATCAGCGGAAAAGACGGGGCTCTCCTGAAGGTGGATAAGAAGTACTCGGACGGACAGGATATCGGCTATGTGGGAGAGATCAAAGAAGTAAACGGTCAGATTCTTTTTGACCTTCTGGAAAAAGATTTCCTTCCGATCGTATGTCCGGTAGGTCTGGACGACGATTACAATACATATAATATTAACGCAGACGATGCAGCGTGCGCCATTGCCCGTGCGGTAAAGGCGGAGAAACTTGCATTCCTCACCGATATCGAAGGTGTGTACAAGGATCCAAAAGATCCGGACACTCTGATCTCAGAGCTCCGCGTAGACGAGGCGCAGGAGCTGATGAAGGAAGGATACATCGGCGGCGGTATGCTCCCGAAGCTTCAGAACTGTATCGATGCGATTGAGAACGGCGTGTCCCGCGTACATATCCTGGACGGAAGGATCCCTCATTGTCTCCTGCTTGAGATCTTTACAAACAGAGGAATCGGAACAGCAATACTGAATAATAAAGAAAGCAGGTATTATCATGGTGAACAGTAAAATACAGGCAGCTGAAAAAAATCTGATACACGTATACAATCGTTTTCCGATCGCGCTGGATCATGGCGAAGGAATGTATCTGTATGACACAGAAGGCAAGAAATATCTGGACTTTGCAGCAGGGTTTGCGGTGTGCGGACTGGGCTATGACAACAAGGAACTGAATGACGCTTTGAAAGCGCAGATCGATAAACTGTATCATACATCCAATTTGTATTATCACGAGAGCTGCGGCGAAGCGGCGGCAGCGCTGAACCGGATCTCGGGGATGGACAGGGTCTTCTTTACCAACAGCGGCAGCGAGGCAAATGAAGGCGCCCTTAAGGCGGCGAGGAGATACGCTTACACAAAGAAGAGCGGAAGATATGAGTTCATCGCGATGGAGCACTCCTTTCACGGCAGAAGCTTCGGGGCAGTATCCGTGACAGGCCATGATGCATACAGAGAGCCGTTTGAGCCTCTTGTGCCGGGCGTAAAATTCGCAGAATTAAACAATCTGGACAGTGTGAAGGCACTGGTCAGCGATAAAACCTGCGCTATTATCCTGGAGCCGCTCCAGGGCGAGGGCGGTATCAATCTGGCGACCAGGGAGTTTATGGAAGGCATCCGCCGTATCTGTGATGAAAATGATATCCTCATGATCTGCGACGAGGTGCAGTGCGGTATGGGAAGGACCGGCAGCATGTTCGCATGGCAGGGCTTCGGTGTGAAGCCGGATATCCTCACAATGGCGAAAGCGATCGGAAATGGAATTCCGGTGGGGGCATTTGCGATGACCGAAGCGGTGGCAGAATATTCCCTGAAGCCGGGGGATCACGGCGCAACCTACGGCGGAAACCCGCTTGCATGCACAGCGGTGAAAAAAGTCATCGAGATCTTTGAGCGTGAGGATATCGTGGGACATGTAAACAAAGTGTCGCCATATCTGACGAAACGTCTGGATGAACTTGTTCAGGATGTGGACTGCGTGGCAGAGCGCAAAGGAACCGGGCTGATGCAGGGAATCGCTCTGACAAAACCGGTCGCGGAAGTGAACAGCCGTGCCATTGAGGAAGGACTGCTGGTGATCCAGGCACATGGAAATGTACTTCGTTTCGTGCCGCCGCTGATCGTCGAGGAAAAGCACATTGATGAAATGATAGAAAAGCTCAGAAGGGCGCTGGCATAACACGGATGTACAGCTGAAAAGGGCAGAAGATCAGAGAACGAATAAGAAACCATTCATCGGACATACTATCTGAAAAGCAGGCATTAACTGCATGGAGGTAAGGAAGATGTTTGGTTTTTTAATTGCACTTTTATCCGGGGCGCTGATGAGCGTTCAGGGAGTATTCAATACCCAGGTCACGAAGACGACAGGGGTATGGGTGAGCAATGGCTGGGTACAGTTTTCTGCATTTGCCGTATGTCTGGCGGTCTGGTTCTTTACAGGACGGGACAGTGTGGCGGCGATCGCCCGGGTGGAGCCAAAATACATGCTCCTGGGCGGCGTGATCGGCGCGGGGATCACATGGACGGTGATCAAGAGTGTGGATGCTCTGGGCCCGGCAAAGTCGGCGCTTCTGATCGTCATCGCACAGCTCGCTGTTTCGTATCTGATCGAACTGTTCGGACTTTTCGGGATGGATAAGGCGCCTCTGGACTGGAGAAAACTGGGAGGACTTGTTCTGGCGGTCATCGGCATTGCGATTTTTCAGTGGGAATAAACTGTAATAATACCGTAACAAAACGTTAAATATGTAACAAAGATGTAAATGTCTATTGTAATTCTGATAAAAATTCGTTACAATAATACTGTCCGGCATAAAGGGGTATTTTCACAGCCTGCGGACTGTGAGGAGTTATATGCAAGACAGTAAAAAGAAAGTAAGAAAGATCTGTGTCCTTGCAGCAGCGTTCTTTCTCCTGGCGGGCTGTACCCGTGGGAAAGACGACGGTCTTAAGGAGATCACGGGCGGTTCAGAAGAAGTTCAGCAGACAGAAGAACCTGGAACAGAGGGCGCGGAAGACGGAGAGAAAGCCCATGAGTCGGAGGAATCTCCTGCCGACAGTCAGACAGAGAGCGGGAAAGATACGGTTTTTGTCTATGTGTGCGGAGCGGTGAACTCTCCGGGAGTATATCAATTAGACAGTGACGGGCGTGTGTTTGAGGCGATCGGACTTGCCGGAGGAGTCACCGGGGAAGCGGCTCCTGAATGGATCAACCAGGCAAGGCTCGTGACAGACGGAGAACGGATCTATGTGCCGAGCCGCGATGAGGCGGATGCATACGGTAACGGCGCGGCGGTTCCGGGAACAGAAGCGGCCGGCGCTGTGGAGGGCAGCGGAAAGATCAATATTAATACAGCCGGTAAAGATGAACTCATGGAACTGACGGGGATCGGCGAGGCGAAAGCGGAGAGCATCCTCAGATACAGGGAAGAGCATGGGAGTTTTCAGAGCATTGAAGAGCTGATGCAGATTGAGGGTATCAAAGAAGGCGTGTTTAATAAAATAAAGGATGACATTACAATATAGCGATAGCAGCAGGAAGTCAGGAAAAGAGGAGTATGAGCAAAAAGATATTAGTAGTGGACGATGAAAAACTGATAGTGAAGGGAATCCGCTTCAGCCTGGAGCAGGAAGGGATGGAAGTGGATTGTGCCTATGACGGCGAGGAAGCGCTGGAATATGCGAAGAACTGTGAATATGACCTGGTCCTTCTCGATGTCATGCTTCCGAAGATTGACGGGTTTCAGGTCTGCCAGCAGATACGTGAATTTTCAGATATGCCGATCGTTATGCTGACCGCAAAGAGTGAGGACATGGACAAGATCCTCGGCCTGGAATACGGAGCCGATGATTATATCACAAAGCCATTTAATATCCTTGAGGTCAAGGCGAGGATCAAAGCGATCATGCGCCGGACATCCAAGAGAAAAGAACCGGCGGGAAGCCCGGTACTTGTCAAAGGCAACATGAAGATCGACTGCGAGAGCAGAAGAGTGTTTATCGGAGAACGGGAGATCAACCTGACGGCGAAGGAGTTCGATGTGCTCGAACTGCTTGCCATGAATCCGAACAAAGTTTACAGCAGAGAAAACCTTCTGAACCTGATCTGGGGATATGATTATCCGGGGGATGCGAGGACAGTTGACGTACATATCCGCCGCCTGCGGGAGAAGATCGAGATGAACCCGAGCGAACCGAAATATGTACATACAAAGTGGGGAGTGGGTTATTATTTCCAGGGTTAAGACTCAATTCAAGTTTAAAGATAAAATCTTCAAAAATCTGCGGTTCCGCATTATCCTGTTTATGATGCTCGCAGGGCTTCTGCCCTGCGCTGCAGTGCTTTTCGGGGTCGCAAAGTTCTATGAATCCCATGCGGTGGATCTCCAGACTGCGGAGATCCAGAATCAGTGCACAATCCTATGCAATCAGCTGAATACCTATCATTATCTCGAGGATACCTCGTCGAATGTGATCAATGCCAACCTGACTCAGATGGCGACGATTTACAACGGGCGTGTGATGGTGATCGACGAGAATTTAAGAGTCGTCAAGGATACATACAGTCTCGATGAGGGGAAGACGGACGTCTCGGAAAATGTAGTCCGCTGCATGAAAGGAGAAAGCAGCAGTTATTTTGACCGCGGAAACCGTTATATTGAGGTGGCCTCTCCGATCAGTGATTCGGCTGCGGGAAAAATTACGGGCGTCATGCTGGCTACTGTGTCTACAGACAGTATCGAGGATACCGTGAATGTGGTCTATACTGTAGGAGGATCCATGATCGGAATTGTCATGATCCTTCTTGCAATACTCAGTATTTTTCTGGCGGACAGAGTGGTGCGTCCTCTCCACAGGATCACGGCCGCCATCGAGAGCGTTACGGAAGGATACAGTGACGACGTGCTCCATGTAGATACTTTTACTGAGACGAAGCAGATGAGCGAGGCGTTCAACAAGATGCTGGGAAGACTGAAACTGCTTGACGAATCCAGGGAGGAGTTTGTATCCAATGTGTCACACGAACTGAAGACACCCATGACTTCCATGAAGGTGCTGGCGGATTCTCTGCTGGAGCAGGACAATGTCCCGGTTGAGATGTATCAGGAATTCATGGGGGACATCGCGAAAGAGATTGACAGAGAGAATCAGATCATCACAGATCTCCTCTCTCTTGTCAAGATGGATAAGACAGGACCGAATATCAATATCCGTTCCGTCAATATCAATGATCTTCTGGAACAGATCCTGAAGAGGCTGAAGCCGATCGCTGAGAAAAAGAATGTAGAGATGGTGATGGAAAGCTTCCGGCCGGTTACGGCGGAGATCGATGAGACGAAATTTTCTCTTGCCATCTCAAATCTGGTTGAGAATGCGATCAAATATAATCACGATAACGGATGGGTGCATGTATCCCTGAATGCAGATCACAAGTTCTGTTATATCAAAGTAGAAGATTCGGGAATCGGAATCCCGGAGGAAGACCAGGCGCATATTTTTGAGAGGTTTTACCGTGTGGACAAGTCGCATTCGCGGGAGATCGGCGGTACAGGCCTTGGACTTGCCATTGCAAGAAATGCTGTGATCGTACACAGAGGTTCCATCAAGGTCCACAGCACAGAAGGGGAAGGGACAACGTTCACAGTGAGGATACCTCTGATCTATGCGGCGTCGTAAAAAGGGAGGCAGAAGAAGATGAAAAGAATAAGAACCGTTTCCTTTGTGCTCGTTTTCTGCATGCTCCTGTCTCTTACCGCGTGCGGAGGCCGGACAGACGTAGGGGAAGGAGATTCCTATATCTATGGGCTGAATACAGAACGCACCGGACTGGTCAAGGTTGCCTTCGATATCTCTCAGGAGGATACGGAGGCAGCGGCCGCGGAAGTGCTCGAGGAGCTGAAAAAGTCGCCGGAGGAGATCGAGTATACGGCAGCCATCCCTGAAAATGTAGAAGTTCAGAGCTGTGATCTGAAGGGAAGCATACTTGACGTGGATTTCAGCAGTGCTTATCTTGAGATAGAAAATCTGGAGGAAAAGCTTGTGAGAGCTGCCGTTGTACAGTCGCTGCTCCGGATCGACGGCATTGACGGCGTCACGTTTACAGTGGACGGAAATCCGCTGAAGGACGGGGATGGCTATATCATCGGACTGATGAATGAGGATGATTTTGTAGAGAATACGGGATCCTCTCCGAGTTCCTATCAGACGGACACTCTGACACTGTATTTTGCAAACAGCACCGGTGACAAGCTGGTCAGCCAGCAGGTCGATGTCAGGTACAGCAGCAACATTTCAAAGGAAAAGCTGATCGTTGAGAAGCTTCTGCAGGGACCGAAAGGCACAGGGGCATATCCTACGATCAATCCGGATGCGAACCTGCTCAGCGTCACGATAAAGGACGGCATCTGTTATGTCAATTTTGACAATACATTTCTGACCAGCGTGTACGATGTACTTCCGGAGATCACGGTCTATTCTCTTGTCAATTCACTTGTTGAGGGCACGGATGCCTTTCAGGTGCAGATCACGATCAACGGAGAATCGAACGCGAAATATATGGAGACTGTGGATTTATCCCAGCCTCTTTCAAAAAACATGGATTGGGTCGCAGTCGATGAAAATGAATGATAAAAAGACCACTGTGTATGGCGTGCCTTTTGTTTCTTGCCGTACAGGCTGTGCGGGTATTCGGCCTGAAAAGTGCGGCTGATCTGCAGCCGTCGGCCCTGGAGAGGGCTGCGTCCGAGGGGACGCGGCTCACTCTGGCCGGTACGGTTGACAGAATAGAAGAAAAGGAAAAGGTCACGGCTGTCTTTCTGAAAGACAACACTGTCTCTGTTCGGGGACAGCATGTCAATGAATCCAAACTTCTCGTTTATATCGAACAGAATTCAACAGCAGAAATAAAAACAGGAAATATCATACAGGTGTCAGGGAAGGTCTCTCCTTTTGATCCTGCCCGCAATCCGGGAAATTTTGACCAGAAGGCATACTATCAGAGACAGGGGATCCATGTGCTGGTCTGGGCAGACGACTTTACGGTCCTCTCCTCCGAAGCGGACCGGGTGAAGGAATTTTTGTCTGCGCTCCGCAGCAGATGGAAGACGCTCCTGACAGGGCATCTGGGAGAATACTACGGGAATACAATGAGCGCTGTCCTTCTGGGAGACAAGAACGGCCTGGATGACGAGATGAAAAAAATGTATCAGAAGAACGGGATCGGACATCTGCTGGCCATAAATACTACCAAGATAAAGTTATGTGTTTTATGTTGATACTGTGTATATATTTTGATAAAAGGAACAGAGTTTACATAATAAGATAAAAGTGTATCTTG
>ULPS01059811.1_pt1 | contig 42004 bp, 48 predicted proteins | sample 1953711 | NCBI WGS metagenome assembly ULPS01 (sample SAMEA4835635, study PRJEB28245) | human gut metagenome | biome: gut microbiome; material: fecal sample | place: Denmark | collected 2008 | reverse complement strand
ATTTATAAAAAATAACGGTTTTACGCAAAAGTATTGAAAAATTAAAAAATGATGTTATACTGATAGACGTACTAACTTATGCGCATAAGTAACAAAAACAAAAGGCTTTTAAAAGGAGGTTCCATTATGAAAAGAAAATTATTAGCTGTTTTGCTTTCCTGTTCAGTAGTGTTGGGAATGGCTGCCTGCGGGAGCAGTACAAATTCAGATACAGATGCCGGTTCCGAAAGTGAAACAAAAACAACAGAGTCTTCTGACGGGGAAATCCGTTTGTTTAACAGTAAGGTGGAGATAGGTCCGCAGCTTGAAAAAGTAGCAGAGCAATATTCCGAAGAAACAGGACAGAAAGTAACAGTTGAGACTCTCGGAGGAGGGGCGGATGCTACGGGACAATTAAAGAGCTACTATGCTGCAGGAAATATGCCGGATATCTTTGTATTTGGCGGTGGTGATTACACAGCGAATTTTAAAGGGATGGTCGCAGATCTTAGCGATTGTGAATTTGTAAAAGATACGGATTTCGCTCTGATGGATGGAAATCAGGTGGTTGGATTCCCTTATACTATCGAGGGATACGGAATCTCCTACAATGCAGATATTCTGGAACAAGCGGGTGTCGATCCGGATACGCTAACAAATTATCAGGCTTTTGAAAAGGCTTTTGAAAAGATTGATTCCATGAAAGATGAGCTTGGACTGACTGCTGTCTGCTCTGTGGCAGCAGAATCCGGTCAGATGTCATGGTCGACAGGCGGACATCTGTTTGGCTATTATCTGTCAGGAGGGCTTGAGAGAGATGATAATACGTATTTTGATGAATTGATGGAGGGGAAAATTGATGAAGAGCGGCTGACGCAGTTTGGCAAATTCTTCGGTCTGCTGTGCAAGTATTCTGATCAGCAGACATTGATTTCAGGAACTTATGATGATCAGATGGCGCTTTGGGCCACAGGAAAAGCCGCTTTTATTACCCAGGGAAACTGGATAGATCCTTCTCTTGAACAATATGATGCAACATTTGATTGCGGAATCGTGCCGTTGGCATTTACAGAAGAAGATATGACTAGTGTGTGTGCAGATGCTCCGTCTTACTGGGGCGTTTACAAGGATAGCGATAAGGTTCAGGAGTGTAAGGATTTTCTTGACTGGCTTGCAACTACTGATGAAGGTCAGAAAGGGCTGGTAGAAGAATGTGGCATGCTGTCTCCTTATAAGAGCACAACAGTTTCACCTTCTACTCCTCTTTCCAAGAGTTTAAAGGCATATATTGATGAGGGTAAGACTTCATCATGGACATGGGCTGATATGCCGAATGGAATGTCAGATAATATCCTTGGGCCAATTTTCGAATCCTATGCCAAAGGTGATATTGACAATGCCGGATTTGTAAAAATGATAAGCTCACAAGTCGCTGATTTTATGTCTAAGAATGAGAAATAAACATGCTGAGGATGGAGCGGCGGACGCTCTGTCCTTAAAAAACAGAAAGGAGAGGACACCGTGAAAAAGAAAATACAGTCCGGTATACTTCTGGTGGCAGGCGTTATTGCCGCTGTGATAGGAATTGCTGCAGGTGTAGCAGGAATGCAGGGCGAAACAAGGGGATATCTGCTGGTAACAGGAGTGATCCTTATTATGCTGGGATTCCTACGTTCTCCGGTCAGACATCATGACAGAATTGTTAATGTAGTTTTTTTGACACCGGTTATCCTTGCATTTGCCATTACGGTTGTTATTCCATTTCTTCTGGGAATATTTTATTCATTTACAGATTGGAATGGCATGACATTTACACAGTTTCTTGGATTTGATAATTATATTAAAATTTTTCGTGAGGGGGGCTTCCTTTATTCAGTTCTAATTACTTTCCTCTTTACTGTTATTAACTTGAGTTGTGTAAATATCATCGCGTTTGGTCTTGCCCTTCTCTGTTCGTCAAAGATAAAAGGACGCAATTTTATGAGAGCTGCTTTCTTTATGCCTAATCTTATCGGAGGAATTGTTCTGGGGTATGTGTGGCAGTTTATTTTTAATAAAGTATTTGTTACTGTATTTCAGGGATCAGTATCCATGCTTTCAGATCCAAATCTTGCATTTGTGGCAATCGTGATCGTCAGTACATGGCAGTATGCAGGTTACATTATGATGATCTATGTGACCGGACTTCAGGGAGTGCCTACAGAGATTGTAGAAGCGGCAAGTGTAGACGGAGCAAATGCAAGACAGACGCTGTTTAAGATTAAAATCCCTATGATTGCAAATACATTTACAGTGTGCATTTTCCTTTCGCTTACAAGTGCATTCAAGCAGTTTGACGTAAACCTTGCACTGACCAATGGCGCGCCATCCAGAATTTTGGGAGATAAAATTATACAGAGCACGGAATTCCTTGCCTTGAAGATTTATAACACTTCAATCGGAGAAAATGATTATGCGGCGGGTCAGACTATGTCAGTATTGTTCTTTATCGTACTGGCTGCTATTTCATTGACGCAAGTCTATATAAGCAAAAAGCGGGAGGTGGAAGCTTGATGAAAACAGTGAGGACAAAAAGAATGCTTTTGACAGTAGTAGGAATACTTCTGGCACTTGTGGTGATTAGTCCCTTTTTACTTGTAGTAATCAATTCTGCTAAGCAAAGCACAGATATAGTGATCAGCCCGATTACTTTTCCAGATAATTGGGGGCAGATAATTACTAATTTGAATAAAGTGATCAATAATGAAAACTTCAGTTTTTGGTCATCGTTCGGAAGTTCTCTGTTTATTACAGTAGTATCTCTTGTCTTGTTAATCCTGTTTTCCAGTATGGCTGCGTGGGTATTATGCCGGCATGAAGATACAGTTTGGTCTAAGGTTATCTTTATGTTTCTTGTCGCAGCAATGGTTATTCCGTTTCAGGTTGTTATGCTTCCAATACTGACAATATTCAGGAAAATAGGGATTGTGACAGGGCTTCAGATGCTTCAGAGTTATAAAGGGATTATTTTTGCTTATGTTGGGTTCGGATGCTCTATGACGGTCTTTATCATACATGGATTTATTAAAGGTATTCCAAGATCGTTGGAAGAGGCGGCAAGGATTGATGGCTGCCCTACAGAGGGAATCTTCTTCTATATTGTAATGCCTATGCTACGTCCTGTTCAAATGACAGTTCTGATTCTTAATGGTTTGTGGATATGGAATGATTATCTGCTTCCGTCTCTGTTGCTGGGACTGAATGGAAGGATTAAGACATTGCCAATAGCAGTAACAAGTTTCGTAGGATCGTATGTGAAGCAGTGGGATTTGATTCTGACGGCAGCTCTATTGGCCATGATACCAATTATTATTTTATTTCTGGTGGCACAGAAACAGATTATTCAGGGCGTAGTAGACGGCGCTGTAAAATAAAAGAACATAAAGGAGGCAGAAATTATGCCAGAATGGTTAAGTAATGCAGTGTTTTATCAGATTTATCCCCAGTCTTTCAAGGATTCCAATGAGGATGGAATTGGTGATATCAACGGGATTATAGAAAAACTGGACTATATAAACAGTCTGGGATGTAATGCCCTTTGGATCAATCCCTGCTTTGAATCGCCTTTTAAGGACGGAGGATATGATGTAAAAGACTACAAAAAAGTAGATCCCAGATATGGTTCTAATACAGATCTGTACCGATTATTTGGAGAAGCTCATAACCGTGGTATTCATGTACTGCTTGATTTGGTGCCCGGACATACGTCAGAAGAGCATTTTTGGTTTAAGGAGAGCAGAAAAGCGCAGAAAAATAAATATACTAACAGATACATATGGACGGATTCCTGTTTTCATGGATCAGACCATATGCCGTTTGTGGCGGGAGAGTCACAGAGGGATGGATGCTATATCCTTAATTTTTTTAAGTGCCAGCCTGCACTCAATTACGGATTTCTTCACCCAACAGAAAAATGGCAGCTTCCGATGGATCATCCGGACTGTATTGCTACCCGGGAAGCAATGAAAGATGTGATGCGGTTCTGGCTGGATCATGGTTGTGATGGTTTCCGCGTGGATATGGCTCATTCTCTTGTTAAGGGAGATGATGAAAATAAAAGTGGAACAGTATCAATCTGGAGAGAAGTGAGGAAGATGCTCGATAAGGATTATCCAGAAGCAGTTATAATTTCTGAGTGGAGTAATCCGCCCCAGGCTATCGCGGCAGGATTTCATTCGGATTTTTGTCTTCATATGGAAGGAAACGGATACAGTACTTTGTTCCGGGACTATCAGAATCATAAGGAGACAGACAGAAAAGCCGGGGGTATTGACCGAAGTTTTTTCAAAAAAGACGGACATGGAGATATTACCAGATTTCTTGCGGATTATCTTCCATGGTATGAAGAGGTAAATGGTAAAGGATATATGTCTCTTACGACAGGCAATCATGATACAGAACGTATGAGCTATACTTTGAGTCAGGATGAACTGAAAATTGCCTATGCTTTCATTTTTACTATGCCGGGAGTCCCATTTCTATATTATGGGGATGAGGTTGGCCTAAAGTATCAGGAGCTCGCAAATAAGGAAGGCGGATACAACAGGACTGGATCCAGAACGCCTATGCAGTGGACAGAGGGAAAGAACAAAGGATTTTCGGACGGATGTGAGGATGCATTATATCTTCCTGTAGATTCTTCTCCGGATGCTCCAACTGTAGAAAAACAGGCGAAGACACAGGGATCTCTGTTCAACACGGTAAAGGATCTGATTGCGTTAAGACATGAAAAAAAAGATTTGCAGGCAGATGGATCTTTTGAGGTAGTATATGCTGAAAAAGAAAAATTTCCTTTTATATATAAAAGAGGAAACCTGATTATTGCAGTCAATCCATCGGAGAAACAGGTGGGGATTCCAAATGATGTGAAGAATCGGCAAATCCTGTACGCTATTGGTAAAACCGATGTTTACCGGAATGAGGGAAAAATGTCACCCCAATCATTTTTAATTTTGAAATAACAAAATATCATTCCATAGATAGTACAATATATTAGTCTAATTCAAAGCCGATTCTTATCACCCCACTCGCACATTCCGTCCAGAATAGGGATCAGTGACTTGCCCCTTTCTGTCAGGCTGTACTCTACTTTGGGCGGGATCTGCGGGTATTCTTCCCTGTGGACAAGCTGGTCTGCTTCCAGTTCTTTTAATGTGGAGCTCAGCGTTTTATAGGAAATCTGTCCGATATATTTTTTCATTTCATTGAATCTCACCACACCGAATTCCATCAGTGTGTAGAGGATCGTCATTTTATATTTCCCGTTGATCAGCGATAACGTATAACTGAATCCGGTAGTGCTTAAGTTTTCATTGGAAATGCATCTTTTGCCCATTTCACACTCTCCTTTAGGTAAGTATTGAACCTGATTGTAAGTATCGCGCTTTTATGTGCGTACTTGTTTTATGACGTATTCTTGCTATGATTGTAATATCAACAGCAGATAAAGTCAAATCTGCTGCAGAAAATCAGGAAGAAGGAGAGATTATCATGAGTAAAAAGATCGTTGTAATTACAGGAAGCCCGCGTAAGAACGGAAACAGCTTTGCCATGACAGACGCTTTCATTAAAGCGGCGGAAGAGAAAGGACACACGGTCACAAGATTCGATGCAGCCATGATGAAGCTGGGCGGCTGCCATGCGTGCGAGACCTGTTACAGCACAGGAAAGGCCTGTACCTTTGACGATGATTTCAATACCATCGCCCCGGCTGTTTTGGAGGCGGACGCGCTTGTATTTACCATGCCGGTTTACTGGTATTCCATCCCGTCCCAGATCAAGGCAGTGATCGACCGCATCTATTCTCTTGTGGTGGGCGGAAAAGATATTGCCGGGAAAGAATGCGCCATTATCGCCTGCTGCGAAGAAGAGGATATGACTGTCCTGGACGGAGTGAGGATCCCCATGGAGCGCACGGCTGCATTAAATAAATGGAAGATGGTCGGTGAGGTACTGATTCCCGGCGTCCTGAATACAGGAGATATCGACAAGACAGACGGATGCGCTCAGGCTGCGGCGCTGGCTGAGAAGATCTGAGTAGAAAAGGAGAACCGGTATGGGTAAGAAAATCGTAATATTAAACGGAAGCCCCAGAAAAAAAGGAAATACATCAGCACTTGTAAAATCCTTTACAGAAGGAGCGGAAAGCGCCGGAAATACAGTGACGGAATTTTTCTTAAGCGGTATGGATATTCACGGATGCAAAGGATGCTTCGGCGGACACAGCAGCAGGGAATGTCCCTGTGTCCAGAAGGATGACATGGCTCAGATCTATCCGGCAGTGAAAGAGTCTGATGTGGTAATTCTTGCCACACCGCTCTATTACTGGAATATGAGCGGTCAGATCCGGACAGCGATCGACCGTCTGTTTGCGCTGGAGGAGGGCGACGGCAATTTCTTAAGAGGACACGACAGGTCTTCCGCGCTTCTGATGGCGGCAGAAGGAAACGGATTTGACGACGTCCTTCTCTATTATGACCACCTGATGGAGCATTTGAGATGGAAGAATCTCGGTCATGTCCTTGCCGGAGGCAACGGAGATGTGGGGGATATCGAAGGAAAACCGGAGCTGAAAGAAGCTTATGAGCTGGGAAAAGCGATTAAGTGATTCAGGGATTATGATACGATAAATAAAAAGATGATATAAGCAGACAGGAAGTAACATTCAGAGGGTCAGTCAATAAAACGGTATTAGTGAAAGAAATATTGGAGAATAAATATTATGGTTCTCACTTGACTTTAGTCCGATTTCGTACTATACTCATGGTACGAAATCGGACTAAAGGAGGTTATGGGGAAATGTTTCAGGAAAGTGAAGTACAGCAGTTTAACCGATTATACAAAGAACTGGATGATCTTTATCACGAGATCGCTCTTGCCATGGGACTCTCAGACAGTGCTTTCGCCGTCATGTATGTGGTGGGCACACTGGGGGACGGATGCCTGCAGAGGGATATCTGCAGGGAGGCATATGTGAGTAAGCAGACAGTCAATTCTTCCATGCGCAACCTGGAACGCCAGGGATATCTGTACCTGGAACAGAGCGGAAGAGACAAACATATCCGTCTCACGGATAAAGGGAAACAGTTCGTGGAGGAAAAGATCCGTCCGGTAGTCGACATGGAGAACGGAGCGTTTCTTGAGATGGAACCGGAGGAGCGGGCCGAGTTTATCAGGCTTTCCCGAAAATATGTGGACGGATTCGCGGAGAAAGAGAAGAAGCTTCTGGAGGTGCTTTCATGAGACTGATCCTGCAATTTCTCAGGCCATACAGGCGGCTCTGTCTGTTCACTATCCTGGTCATGATCCTTGATGTGGCTGGAGGACTGCTGGTGCCGAGGCTTACTGCGGATATGATCAATATCGGTGTGGAGAGCGGGAACATTGACTATATGATCGGAAAAGGGATCGCCATGCTGGCGGTCGCCGTTCTCGCCGGCGCGGGAGCACTGATCGGAAGCTGGCTGTGCGCTGACCTTTCGGCAAAGATCGGACAGGATATGAGGAATATGGTCTATGAAAAATCGCTTACCTTTTCCGACCATGATTTTGATCAGTTCGGGACAGGCTCCATGATAACCCGAACCCTGAATGATATCAATATTATCCAGCAGTCCGTGGTGTGGTGCATTCAGATGGTCCTGCCGGTCCCGGCGGTGTGCGTTATGGGTGTGGGGATGGCATTTGCCATCGACACGGTGATGGGATTCCTGCTGATCGCAGTGACCCTTCTGATCATTGTGCTGGCGGTCCTTGTGACCCGTAAAGCGTCGGCGATCTTCGGGCGGCTTCAGCAGCTCCTTGACCGGATGAATGTGGTGCTCCGGGAAAATCTGACCGGCGTGCGGGTGATCCGCGCCTTCAACAAGGAGAAGGATGAAGAGAAAAGGATGCGGAAGACCTTTGAGGACTACGCGGAGACCGCGGTCAGCGCGAACCTTCTGTTCGCGGGGCTGGAGAGCACGGCGTTCTTTGTCATCAATATTGCCATTGTTGCCATTCTGTGGATCGGAGGTGACCGGATCGGCGCGGGATTCATGGAGATTGGGGACATTACGGCGCTGACGGAATATTCGATCCTTATCCTGTTCTATATCATCATGGCGCAGATGGTGATCATCCTTCTGCCCAGGGCGAGAGTCTGCATCGGACGGATTCGGGAAGTGCTGGAGAAGGAACCGGAGATCCGGGAAGGAGAAGGAAGACCGGAGAGTGAAAATGCGAAATCTATGCGGGATACAGACGGATCGGCTGTATGCATGGGAGATTCAGGGCTGGAAGCCGCCAGCTTTAGCAATGTCTCCTTCCGATTTCCCGATGCAGATGAGTATGCACTGACAGATCTGAATTTTACTTGCCGGAAAGGTGAGACAACAGCAGTGATCGGAGGAACAGGAAGTGGAAAATCCACGATTGCAAAGCTGCTTCTCCGTTTCCATGATGTGACGGAAGGCTCCATCTGTGTAGGCGGTGCGGATGTGCGTACTATTTCCCAGCATGAACTCAGGAGCCGGATCTCCTATGTTCCCCAGAAGGCCTGGCTGTTCTCCGGGACTATTGCAGACAATCTCTGCTATGGAAACGAGAATGCCACGGAGGAAGAGATGCGGCGGATCCTGTCTGTGGCTCAGGCAGATTTTGTGAGTTCTCTGGCGAACGGGCTGGACGCACATGTGGCCCAGGGAGGGACCAACTATTCCGGAGGGCAGAAGCAGAGGCTGGCAATTGCCCGTGCGCTGATGAAAAAGGCGGATCTGTATATTTTTGACGACAGTTTTTCTGCTCTTGACTTTAAGACAGACGCAGCGCTTCGGAAAGCGCTGAAAAAGGAAGTGGCGGATGCGGCTGTGCTGATCATTGCACAGCGGATCAATACTATTCTGAACGCGGATCAGATCCTCGTTCTGGACGAGGGGAGAATCGTCGGCCTCGGCAGACATGAGGAGCTGATGGAACACTGCCCGGTGTACCGGGAGATCGCGGAATCACAGATGAAGGGAGGTGTGGAAGTTGGCTGAGAAGAATAGAAGCGGGGCGGACGAATATGAGACAGCCGCAGATGAGATCAGTGGAAATGGAGCGGGAAGTTTCGGGGACGAGACGGAATTTTCCGTGCCGTTCAATGCCATGGCGACGGTCCGCCGTCTGTGGAAGGCGATGGGGAAACAGCGGATCCGCCTGGTGATCGTGTCGGTGTCTGTCATTTTCTATACTGTACTTTCTGTAGCGGCGCCGGTTTACAGTGCGGGAATCGTGGATCTGCTCTGGAGGGAGATACGTGGAGCACTGGAAGGCGGAACGAGGTTCCGTGTGACCTGGGAACAGGGCGGCAGGGAGATCATGATCCTGCTCGCCATCTACACAGTGACCGGGGTTCTGTATACTTTCCAGAGTTTCCTGATGGCGAGTTTTGCCGAACGGCTGAGCCTGGAACTGAGGACCCGGATCAGCCGCAAGCTGGACCGGCTTCCTCTCTCTTACTTTGACAGTCATAGGCCGGGAGAGATATTAAGCCGTGCTGTCAATGATCTCGATAAGATGTCTGAAGTACTGCAGACGGGACTCCTGAAGCTCTTTACCGCTGCAGGAATGGTGGTCGGATCACTGATCATGATGTTCCGGTTCCATATCGGTCTGACCGTGATCTTCCTGCTCTTTACGCTGCTCTCCATGTTCTCAACAAAGCTGTTTGCCGCGAAGACGCTGCGTTGCGCCACGCTCCGGCAGCAGGCGGTGAGCCGGGTGACCGGACAGGTGGAAGAGTCCTACAGCGGGCGTACAGTGATCCGGGCATTCAACCAGGAGGCAAAGAGCGCTGAGGAGATGAGGGATGCCGTGAAAGAGCTGGCGGATACGTCAAGGAAGGCGGATTTTATGATGAATATGGTGAATCCGTTCATCCGGCTGGTAAACCGGCTGGGGCAGGCAGTGATCGCGGTGTCAGCGGGAAAGCTCCTGCTTGACGGAGTGCTGACTGTGGGAACTTTTCAGGCATTCTTCCAGTATGTGTACCAGGCGTCGGAGCCGCTGACCGAGGCAGCCTATATGATCAACTCTCTTCAGTCGTCCATCGCTTCCGTGGAACGGATCTTTGAACTTCTGGATGAGAAGGAGATCCTGCCGGATCCGCCGGAGGCGTCAGAGGGAGCGGGGCCTGCGGAAGGCAGAGTAGAGTTCCGAAATGTACGGTTCGGTTACGCACCGGATCAGCTCCTCATGCAGGATATCAGTTTTACCGCGGAGCCTGGACAGAAGATTGCCATTGTGGGGAGCACGGGCGCGGGCAAGACGACACTGATCAATCTGCTGATGCGTTTCTATGAGGTGAATGGAGGAGAGATCACCCTTGACGGGGTTCCCACAGGCCGCATGACCTATGCAGGGCTTCGGAGCAGCTTCGGGATGGTCCTCCAGGATACCTGGCTGTTTGAGGGGACGATCGCTGAAAATATCGCCTATGGAAGACCGGATGCCTCACGGGAGGAGATCATTGCTGCGGCGAAGGCGGCGAGGGCGGACTTTTTCATCCGGACCCTGCCGAAAGGCTATGACACGGTGCTGGAAGGCGATGCGGACAATATCTCCGCAGGACAGAGACAGCTTCTGACCATTGCCAGAGTCATGCTCTGCGATCCGGCGGTGCTGATCCTGGATGAGGCTACTTCCAGTGTGGATACCCGGACCGAGATGGAGATCGGGAAGGCGATGAATGCCCTTATGAAGGACCGAACCAGTTTTGTCATCGCACACAGGCTTTCAACGATCGTTGATGCAGACCTTATCCTTGTCATGCAGAAAGGCGATATCATCGAAAAGGGCACCCATCGGGAACTGCTCAGGGCAAAGGGAGCCTACGCGGACCTTTACAACAGTCAGTTTGCATGATCAACAGTTCTAATCTTCTGTGCAGAAGCATATATCTGAATTGAGAACGTCTCTTTGGCGGTTGCGGGTCCCAGTTGTACCCGGTGATAGGAAAATATCTCTTACACGCAGGCATAACACTGTGTTTTCTTATCCCCGGGCGCAGTGGGGACAGTGATCTTTGGGGCGTTCTCAATTTCTGCATGGGGGTGTTTTTTTGATCTATATAGTCGAAAAAGGCGATACACTGGGGGAAATTTCTGCAAAGACAGGAATGTCTGAGGAAAAGATCGCCCGGGATAATCAGATAGAGGACAGAGACAGACTGGCGCAGGGGCAGGCACTGCTTCTCCTGCGGCCAGAGGAGCGGGGAGAACTGACAGCCGGCCGGAGAGTGGGAGGATATGCCTATCCATTTGTCGAGCCGGCTGTTTTGGGGCAGGCTTTTCCCGCAATGCAGGAACTGCTTGTCTTTTCCTGGGGATTTACGTTTGAGGGAAAGCTTGTGCCGCCGCCGCAGGATGATCTGTGGATGATCGAGAAGGCGCAGCAGCAGGGGGCGGAGCCGCTCCTTGTGCTCACGCCATTCTCCGGCGGCGCGTTTAATAATCAGCTGGTAAAGGTCCTTTTGGAAAATGAGCTCCTGCAGGAAAAGGTGATCGACCAGCTTCTTATAACTGTGATCGGCAGAGGGTACACCGGGGTAGATGTGGATTTTGAGTATGTCCTTCCGGAGGATCGGATCCGCTACGCGGAATTCGTGGGAAAGCTGCGGTCAAAGATGAATGAAAAAGGCCGCAGAGTCTCGGCTGCCGTGGCGCCGAAGACATCGGACGGCCAGAAAGGGCTTCTTGTGGAAGGGATTGACTATGGACTTCTCGGTGAAAATGCAGACGCGGTATTTCTGATGACCTATGAGTGGGGATATACTTATGGCCCGCCCATGGCGGTGGCGCCTCTTGATAAAGTGCGGGAGGTGGTAGAGTATGCGCTGACACGGATCCCGCCGGGAAAGCTGATCCTGGGGATCCCGAACTACGGATATGACTGGCCGCTGCCGTATGAGAAAGGAATCACCCGTGCCAGGATCGTGGGAAATACGGAGGCGGCAGGGATCGCAGCAAAGTATGGAGCCGCGATCGAATATGCCAGGATCTCCCAGGCGCCCTGGTTCCTGTACAGGAAGTCCGGGATCGAGCATGTAGTCTGGTTTGAAGATCCAAGGAGCATAAAGGCAAAATGGGATCTTGTAAGGGAGTACGGTCTGGCAGGAGCATGGTACTGGAATCTGATGCGGCCTTTCCGGGCAAACTGGCTGATGACAGAAAAGGGATAAGAAGCAGTGAGCACTGGAAAGAAAATCTTTGCAGAAGAACATCTGCAGAGATGAGAAAGCCTGCGTCAGCCATGAAACAGAAAAAGCCTGCCTACGTGGCAAGCTTTTTCCGCTTTGCGAGATAATATCCGATCCCGAGAGCATCAGCGAGGAACCATCCGATGGGGACGGACCACCAGATGCCCACGACCCCGAAAAACGGGATGGCTGACAGCGCATATGCGAGAGCTACCCTTGTGCCCAGGGACAGAATCGTTAGGATGACGGACATGCCCGGTCTTCCGAGGGCGCGGTACAGTCCGTAGAGGAGAAACAGGATGCCGATCAGCGCATAGAAAGCGCCCTCAATACGCAGATACCGTACTCCTTCAGAAATCACTGCAGTTTCTCCGGCATCGATGAACAGTCTCATCAGCGGCCCCGCAAAGACGAAGACCAGAAGGGAGACGGCCAGGCTGAAGGAGACAGAAGTGATGAGCGCCGCCCGGATGCCTTTCCGGATCCGGTCATTCTGTTTTGCACCGAAATTCTGGGCGATAAAGATGGAGAATGCATTTCCGAAATCCTGGACAGGCAGATAGGCAAAGGCATCGATTTTAACCGCCGCTGCAAAGGCAGCCATGATGGTGGTTCCGAAGCTGTTGACCAGTCCCTGAACAGCCAGGATCCCCAGGTTCATAATGGACTGCTGCATACATGTCAGAGCTGAGAAGCTGGTGATCTCCTTCACACGGCTGAGTCTGAGACGTACACGGCCATCCCGCCGGATCAGGTGCGGGAAGCGTATGCGTGTATAGAGGGCGATCCCGACTCCGGACACGTACTGGGAGATAACAGTCGCTTCAGCAGCTCCCGCAACACCACGGTCCAGTCCGGCGACGAACCACAGATCCAGTATGATGTTGAGGACTGCAGATACGGCGAGGAATGCGAGCGGGACTACGGAGTTTCCCAGTGAGCGGAGCAGAGAGGCGAAAAAGTTGTATAGGAAAATCCCGATCAGTCCTGCGAAGATCACGGTCAGATAATCCTTCATCAAATTCACGAGCTCGTCAGGAGTGCGCAGGAACCAGATGATCCAGTCGATGCCCGCGAAGATCAGGATATTGAGCACGATCGTCACGATCCCAAGAAGAGTAAAGGATGCCAGGATCCCTTCCTTCAGTCCCTGTTTGTCCTTCTGACCGAAACGGATGGAGAAGACGGTCCCGCTTCCCATGGCAAGACCCAGGATGATGGAGGTCAGGAAGGTCATAAGAGAAAAGGCGGACCCGACCGCCGCCAGTGCATCTGCACCGAGAAAGCGGCCTACGATCAGCGTATCCGCGATATTATAACACTGCTGCAGGAGATCGCCAAGGATCATGGGAATGGCGAAGCGCAGCATAGTCTTCATGACAGGCCCGTGGGTCAGTTCATTTTCCATATTATCACTGCTTTCTTTTCGTAATATTTAAATTAACATTCGTAAGATATAATAGTCTTAAAATGAAAGATTGTCAACCTGGAGAAAACGAAGTATAATGTGAGAAATAACAGCTGTTACTGTTCATACCGTATTCACAGACAGGAAATCACAGCGTCATGCCGGCGCGCAGGAGGCGGTCAGGTGTGAACAGTACAGCATAGAGCAAGGGCAGAGAAGGAGGCAGTCTTTATGTTTTTAGACGGGCTTGACGAACTGGATCAGAAGATCGTAAGTCTTCTGATACAGAATGCCAGGATGTCATATTCGGAGATCGGGCAGCAGGTCGGCATCTCCCGCGTGGCGGTGAAGATGCGGGTGCAGGCGCTGGAGCAGAAGGGCATCATAGAAGAATATACGACTATCATCAATCCGCAGAAGATCAGCGGCGCCGTGTCCTGCTACTTCGAGATTGAGACAAGGCCGGATACACTGATGGAGGCGGCGGAGATTCTGGAGAAGAATGACACAGTCACGCAGATCTACCGGGTTACAGGGAAGAGCAGGCTCCATGTCCATGCAGTCGCTTCTTCCAACGAGGAGATGGAGAAGCTGATCTATGACACGGTGGATCATCTGCCGGGGGTCGTGGAGTGTACCTGCAATACGATCCTCTCCAGGATCAAGGATATCAAAGGGCTGCGGCTGTAGCGGAAAGGAGAGGCTATGAACGAGGAGATCATGGTGCTCAGCTTCACCCGCACGGGGACAGAGCTGAACAGACGCCTGTGCGGGATGCTGAGGCAGCATGGGAAGAACTGCCGGGGATACGCGGCGGAGAAATTTGCCGGAGACGGGATTGAACCAATTCCCGGGAAGATCAGGGAGGTCATCGGAAAGAACTGGGGGAAGTGTTCCTTTTTCTTTATCGGAGCCGCAGGGATCGCGGTCCGGTCTATCGCCCCCTTTGTGAAGGACAAGTTCACAGATTCGGCAGTCCTCGTGCTGGATGAGAAGGGACAATATGTGATCCCGCTTCTTTCCGGGCACATGGGCGGCGCGGTCCGGATGGCAGATGAGACGGCAGAGCTGATCAGAGCGGAGGCGGTACATACGACCGCAACGGATGTACAGAAGAAATTTGCAGTGGATGTGTTTGCAGAAAGAAATAATCTGTCCATTACGGACCGGCAGACAGCCAAGGAGATCTCGGCGGCGGTGCTGGAGGGAGAGAAGATCGCGTTCTGCCCGGAATATCAGGGATGCCGGATCGAAGGGGCGGTGCCGGATGAGCTTGTCCTGTGCGGCAGCAGGGAAGAGGCGGCGAAGTTTCGTTACAGGATCATCGTGGCGGATGAGATAAGCGGAGAGAAAAAAGACGGTGCGCTCCTTTTGAGGCCGCGGAATGTCACTGCGGGGATCGGATGCCGCAGGGGTATCTCCGGGGAGCTTCTGAAAAAAGGACTTGAGAGTATCCTGGAGGAAAACGGTCTGAAACCGGACCAGCTGGAATGTGCCGCCAGCATCGATCTGAAGAAAGAGGAGCCGGCGATCCTTGCACTGACGGAGGAATACCGGATTCCGTTTGTCACTTATCCGGCAGAGAAACTCAGAGAGGTCAGGTCTGTCACGTCCTCCTCTCCTTTTGTGGAGCAGACGACCGGGGTGGACAATGTATGTGAGAGAGCAGCGCTTACGTGCTGCCCGGAGGGAGAACTGATCTGCGGAAAACGAGTCAGGGATTCCATGACGGCAGCGCTGGTGAGGCGTCCGGTGATATTGAAGATGGATTGATGAAAATAACGATATATTTTTGAAAAATTTCTTGAAAATTTAACAAAAAGATTATTTTTATCCGTTTTCTCTTGATTTTTATTTATGCTTCTGATAAACTTAGCGACAAGACAAAGACGTCTGATGATGAGGCGATGAACCGCCCTCATTGATCAGGCGTCTTTTTCTTGTTTATACGGACTTTCCCTGTTGACGTACGGCGGCAGATAAAGCCCGTGAATCCAAAGGTACATGGGAGGTATTTTTATGGACACAGGAAACACTGGATTTATAATGATCTGCGCGGCGCTTGTATTTATCATGACGCCGGGGCTCGCCTTCTTTTACGGTGGTCTTGTCAGAAGGAAAAACGTTGTAAACACAATGATGGCCTGCGTGGCGATCATGGGATTATCGGTATTTATGTGGACGCTTTTCGGATATTCACTTTCTTTCGGAAGCGACCACGGCGGTATCATCGGAGGCTTTGACTGGCTTGCATTAAATGGCGTCGGCTGGGATGCCGGGCCGTATTCCGACAGTATACCGCATCTTGTATACGCTGCATTTCAGATGATGTTTGCGATGATCACACCGGCATTGATCACCGGTGCAGTTGTTGGAAGAATGAAATTCAAGGCACTGTTTGCGTTTATCGCACTCTGGTCTATTATCGTATATTATCCGATGGCACATATGGTATGGGGACAGGGAGGATTCCTTGCATCCATCGGTTCTGTTGATTTTGCAGGAGGAAATGTTGTGCATATCAGCTCCGGTGTGAGCGCGCTCGTCCTTGCCATCTATCTGGGCAGGAGACGCGGATATGAGAAGACATCCTACCGCATCCACAATATTCCGTTTGTCGTACTGGGAGCGTCACTGCTCTGGTTCGGCTGGTACGGATTCAACGCAGGAAGCGCGCTTGCAGCTGACGGACTGGCAGCACACGCATTTATGACAACATCGATCTCAGCCGCAGCTGCACTGCTCTCCTGGATGGTCATTGATACGATCAAAGACGGAAAGCCGACGCTGGTGGGCGCGTCCACAGGTCTTGTAGTGGGACTTGTCGCGATCACACCGGGCGCAGGATTTGTCCCGATCTGGGCATCCTTTATCATCGGCGCGCTTGTAAGCCCGATCTGCTACTTTATGATGAACTTCATCAAGCACAAACTGAAAATCGATGATGCTCTCGACGCATTCGGATGCCACGGCATCGGCGGTATCTGGGGTGGTATTGCAACAGGTCTGTTCGGACAGAGCTCGATCAACTCAGTTGCTCAGTGGGATGGTCTCGTATTTGGAGAGACAAGACTGTTTGTCGCACAGATCATCAGTATCCTTGTAACGATCGCTGTAGCAGTAGTCGGTTCCCTGATCTGTATCGGAATTATCAGGATCTTTACAAAACTTCGTGTTGACGAGAAGGATGAACTGGTCGGACTCGATGTCACACAGCATGGCGAGAATGCTTACCCGTCCTTCAACGGTTTCGACTAAACCGGAATGATCTTGTATAATAGTGAAAGGATAGGAGGAACAGAGTATGTTGATCAAAGTAGAAGCAATCGTCAGAGAAGAAAAGTTTGAGGAAGTCAAGGACGCGCTCAATAAGATCCAGGTAAACGGTATCACGGTATCCCAGGTCATGGGATGCGGCGCGCAGCGTGGATATAAAGAGATCGTCCGCGGGTCTGAGGTGGATATCTTCCTTCAGCCGAAGATCAAGTTCGAGATCGTGGTCTCTTCTGAGGAATGGGAGAAAAAGGTCATCGACGCGATTCAGAAGGCTGCATTCACCGGAGAGGTCGGAGACGGAAAGATCTTCAGCTATGAGATGAGGACAGCGATGAAGATCCGTACAAAAGAGACCGGATATGAGGCGCTTCAGTCCCAGTTTGAATAAATCAGAGACAGTTATATAATAATATAGGAATTAAGTAAAGAAAGGGTGTCTTCCAGCCGTTCAGATGAATGGCTGGGAGATGCCTTTTTTGTTTAATAGGAAACTTCGTTCCCTATTAAACAAAAAGCCCTCCGGGCAGGATGCACACGCCGCAATGAGGTATGTTACCGCTTTGCGGTATTGCGGCGGTGCGCAAAGTGTTCAAGCCCCTCAAGATTGAGGGGAGGGGGAGTTGAGGTGGGCTTGACCACTTTGTTCTAAAGGAATCCCCGGGCAGGAGTGTAAATGGCGGTATATCAGTTCAGAGTGGTATACAGAGGGATTATTTGGTATAATTACGACATCGACAGATAGGAATTATACTTTCACCCTTTCCGGTGACGGGACAGTGAAAAGCGAACAGATACAGCCTGTTAACGGAAGGGTAAAAGTTACTGGGACTGCTGATACCGATGTCGTATTTACGGATATTGAAAGCGGAGAAACTTATGTAATAGGTTACATTACTTCTGGAGCGGGCGGTTCAATTAAACTTGAACGAGGAAAATGGTACAGGGTTGAAGGTGCTGGGGAACTTACAGTGAGGCCGGTCAATGTTCGTATAGAATAACAATTCCTGATTTATTGGGAAGAAGTGGAATTTGTTGGGATGAATATGAAAGCAATTATTCCGATAATCACATATTTTTGCAGAGATCTTTATGAAGATATTTACTGCCGATACTGCAGTGATCGAGATGGGAGTCCATATCCTTGTGATCGTAAATTCTGCGGTTCTGTTCAGCGGCATACAGAGTGTGCAGACAACCTGGTTTCAGGCAGAGGGAAAGAAGATCATATCGCTCATCATGGCTCTCTACGGGCAGCTGCTCTGCTTTGTCCCGGCAGTCTGGATTCTGAGCAGGCTGTATGGACTGGAAGGAGTATGGTTCGCGTTTCCCGCGGCGGCTTTGTTATCGCTGGTTCTGTCGAGTGTGTCAGCTGTGGTATTTGAACGGTAAAAAATATTGGAGAGAAGAGAAGTTCCTGTGAAAAATAACGAATGGAATGGCCGCAGATAATTCACAGAAAATAGTCCATTGCACTTCTGGACATAATTATGCTATAATCATGTCAAATAGAAGAAAGGGGACGATAATATGCCAGTTATTATGCCGATCAAAGAACTTCGAAATACAAGTGAAATATCTGATATGGCTCATAAAATTCAGGAGCCAATATTCATAACAAAAAACGGATATAGTGATTTAGTTGTTATGAGCAGTGAATTATACGATAAATTTGCCAGGACCAACCGTATCGATCAGGCAATCTATGAATCCGAGAAAGAGATGGAAGAGGGTGGAGTTTCTATTGATCTCGATGAAGCATTTGAGAAATTAAATAGAAAATATTATGGATAAATACAAAGTCAAATTAAATCCTCGAGCTTTCCGGGAAATAGATGATATTTTTGCCTATATCGCTCTGGAAAAATTATCTCCGGAAAATGCGAAAGGGCAGACCGACAGAATCTGGGAAGCATTAAAGAAATTGGATACTTTTCCCCAGTCGCATCAAGAACGAACTGAGGGGCGCTATGCCGGAAAAGAGTACCGCCAATTACTTATAGATAATTATATTGCAATTTTCAGAATTGACGAAGAAAGTAAAACAGTTCATGTTGTGACCATACAGTATCAGGGACGGGACTTATAATGAAGAGCCAGAGCATATCAATAAATCTAAAACTGGAACTGGAAACGGCGGCAGAGGCTGTTCATTATTCAAAATATCATCTGCACCGGCTGTTTAACGAGACAATGGGAATGACGATCCATGATTATGTGCAGCGGCGGCAGCTCACGGAGGCGGCAAAGCTCCTGGTCTTTTCAGACAGGCCTGTCATTGAGATTGCATTCTGCTGCTTTATGGAGTGGCTTTAACGATAATACAGACATCAGTTACGACTATGCTGCAGGAGAAAACAGATGGATCGATGCAGGGCCGGCTATTCGGCCTGCTCAATACAATGTATGCGGTTTTTTTGCCGATGGGCATGGCGATATTCGGACCATTGGCCGACAGGATTCCACTGGAGTGGATCATGACTTTTTTTAGATGAAAAGAATGAATTGTATAATAGATATATGCATATAAGTGGACTTTGGAGTGATAAAAAAGTAGACATTCATACGGAAGAAGTAGACATTAGAGACCTTGAAGTAGATATTGAAAGTTTTTTTGCAGATAAGACAGTGGGTTTTTCAGGAAAGACGCAGAGTCATATACGTCAAATGTTTGAAAAATTCGGTTTTGATAAAATTTTTGGAAGAAGTGCAGTGGTCGAACTTCTTGGACTTCAGAATTCAAGTGTTTCCAAGCTTCTTTCTAAATTATCAAAGGCAGAAATTATAGAGCCAGTATCTGGTCACGGGAAGGGAAAATACAGGTTTGCTCGGAAATAGACGGCTATTGGCCCTTATGGGGAAAAGAACAGGAGTAACTATGGAAAATAATATACAGATCTTGATCTTCGCCGGCACGACGGAAGGAAGGCTTCTGGCGCAGTATGCCTCGCAGCATGAGATAGGCTGTTATGTGAGTACGGCTACGGAATATGGGAAAAGTATTCTCGAAGGACTGAAAGGCGTCGAATGCATCTCCGGGCGGATGGATCGGAAGGAAATGGAAATATTTATAGGTGAGCATGAGATCCGTCTTGTCATTGATGCGACCCATCCTTTTGCCGTGGAGGTGAGCGAGAATATCAAGGCGGCGTGCGAAGAGGAGAAGGTCCGGTATGTGAGATGCCTGCGGGAAGCTCTGGATGAGCGCGGAATAGAGGGAGGAGCAGCGGAAGTTTATGGCATGGAGAATATGATCATTGTGGATTCCGTGGAACAGGCGGCTGAGTACCTCAGAGGGACGACAGGAAATATCCTGATCGCCACGGGGAGCAAGGAACTGAGCCTCTATACGCGCATCGAAGGATATGAGAAGCGCTGTTTTGCCCGTGTCTTATCAACAGGGGAAGCTGTGGAAGAGAGTATAAGACTCGGATTCCGGGGAAGACATCTGATCGCCATGCAGGGACCTTTTTCCGCGGAGATGAATCTTGCGCTCCTGCACCAGACAGAAGCGCGGTATTTTGTTACAAAAGAGTCCGGAAAAGCCGGAGGATTCGGGGAAAAGCTGGAGGCGGCGAAGGTGGCAGGCGCCGTGCTTGTTGCTGTCGCAAGACCCATGGAAGACGGGGAGAGCCTTGAGTCGGTAGAGCGGCTGATGAAGGAGTCGGGGGAGAAGCACGGCCAGTACAGTGAAAAATCAGGCAAGTGATATAGCCGGCTATTTATTATTCACTGTACTAGAATAAGAACCAGTTCAGAGACAGGAGGAACGATCATGAATCAGGGAATGATACACATTTACTGCGGTGACGGCAAGGGAAAGACGTCCGCGGCCATTGGTCTTGCGGTCCGGGCAGCGGGAACCGGGATGAAAGTACTGTTTGCCCGTTTTTTAAAGAATGAGTACTCAGGGGAGCTGAAGGTACTGGATGCGGTCCCGCAGATCGAGGTGATCCACCTGGAGCGGTCTTACGGCTTTTTCAGCACCCTGTCCGAGAAAGAGAAGGCGGAAGTGAAGGAAATGTATCTCGGTCTGTGGAATAAGATCCATGACAGAGTTTCTTCCGGCGGGTATGATATGCTTGTCATTGATGAGTTCATGGCAGCCTATAATTACGGACTGATCCCGCACGAGGAAGGAGTCCGCTTCCTTGAAGAAAAGCCGGAAGAGATGGAGATCGTCCTGACCGGGAGAGATCCGGATAAAGAACTTGTGAAGCTGGCGGATTATGTGTCAGAGATCCGCAAAATAAAGCATCCGTTCGACCGGGGGATCACGGCGAGGAGAGGAATCGAGTATTAAATGACAATAAAGTTTGACGTAACAGAAAAAAGAAGGTAAACTGGTATCTGACCAGGCATACATCTAAAAGAATGCATCTTTTCCGTTGGAATACGGAGAGGGAGCGAGGAAGTCAGGTGAGAATCCTGCACAATACCCGTTGCTGTATTGGAGGAGCGGTGTTCCATTCTGCATGGCAGAGGTCACTGGGGCGTGTCCCTGGGAAGGCGGAGCATACGTGACGATCCCTAAGTCAGAATATTCACTTTTAGATCATGGTTACGGGAATATGATCAGGTATGCCGCAAATGTTTTCCTTTTTGTGGCACCTGGGAGTAATTCTTTAATTACAGGTCAATCACACAAAAAGGAGGAAAAACATGACCAGAAGAGAAAAAATCTTACTGAAGGCAGTCATCGCTTTTGCCGCGGTGGCAGCCGTCGCACCTGCATCAAATGCGATGCACATCATGGAAGGCTACCTTCCCGCGGGATACTGCGTGGCATGGGGAGTCATCTGCCTGCCGTTTCTGATCGCAGGATTCATTTCACTGAGGAACAAAGTCAGGGAGAACAGAAGGAGCATGACGCTGATCGCCATGGCGGGCGCCTTTATTTTCGTGATCTCATCACTGAAGATACCGTCTGTCACGGGGAGCTGTTCGCATATGACGGGGACCGGGCTGGGAGCGATCCTGTTCGGACCGGCAGCGGTCAGTGTGCTCGGCATCATTGTCCTGATCTTTCAGGCGGTGCTCTTAGCCCACGGAGGGCTTACGACACTCGGCGCAAATACATTTTCCATGGCGGTGGCGGGCCCGCTTGTCTCCTTCGGGCTCTATAAGCTGTGCGGAAAACTGAGAGTAAACCGGAGAGTGAGCATCTTCCTCGCGGCGTTCCTGGGAGATCTGTTCACCTACTGCGTTACCAGCCTCCAGCTGGCTCTTGCATATCCGTCAGAAGCAGGCGGAGTCGGGGCTTCTGCTGTGAAGTTTTTAGGCGTGTTCGCACCGACCCAGCTTCCGCTGGCAGTGATCGAAGGAATCCTGACTGTGGTGATCGTGATCGGACTTGAGACCTACGCAGCGCCGGAGCTTAAGAGCATTGGTTCCCTTACGAGAAAAGAAAAGGAGGCGAAGTGAGATGTCAAAGAATACGAAAACAGTTATTCTGCTGCTCATCGCGGCCGTGCTTATCGCGGCGGTTCCGCTGTTCGCCCGAAAAGGCGCGGAATTCGGAGGATCCGATGATGCGGGAAGTGTTATGATAGAAGAGATTCAGGGAGAACATACCCCATGGTTCATCCCGGTGCTGGAGAACGCGCTGGGCGGGGAGATCCCGGGCGAAGTGGAAAGCCTGATCTTCTGTGTGCAGACAGGGATCGGCGTAGGGATCATCGCCTTTTTCATGGGACGATTTGTGGAGCGTAAGAAATGGATGAAGGCAGCCGGCTCAGAGGAAGAGAGCGGCGGAAAAGCGGAGTGTTCGGATGATATTGATCGATAAACTGTGCTATCAGTCAAAACTGCGGTATGTCAATGCCGCGGAAAAGTCTGCGTATGCTATGCTGACTCTGTTGATGTGTGTTGTCAGCCGTTCGCCTGTTGTGGCGGCGGCTGCGTTCGCCGTGAACGGGCTGCTGACGGTGGGGGCGGGAAAAATCCCGCTCTCACGCTATCTCAGACTGCTCCTGATCCCTGCGGCTTTTCTCCTGCTGGGAACCGGAGCGCTGGTGCTCAACCTGTCCGGGGAGCCCATGGATGCATTCGCAGTGTCCGTAGGAAACTGGTATATTACCGGGAGCCGTGAGGCTCTGGGGCAGGCGGCGCGTCTGTGCGCCACTGCATTTGCGGCAGTATCGTGCCTGTATTTTCTGGCGCTGAACACAACAATGACAGACATCATGGGAGTGCTTGCAAAGCTGCATCTCCCCTCTTTTTTTATCGAACTGATGCTGCTGATCTACCGGTTTATCTTTGTCCTGCTGGAGACGGCGTCCTCTATCCTGACAGCGCAGGAATCCCGCCTTGGCAACCGGGACCTGCGGACGTCGGTACGTTCCTTCGGCGGAATGGCCTCCGCACTCTTTCTTCTTGCTCTGAAGCGGTCGAACGCTCTGTATGATGCCATGGAATCCAGATGTTATGACGGAAGGATCCGTGTGCTGAGCAGGGAATATCCGCCGAAGAAGAAAGAGATCGTTTTGATCGCGGGATTTGAGACTGTACTGCTTTTTATCACGATATGGGGTATAATAAAATGAAGCGAGAGGACTGGATCATTGAGGCAGAGAACCTCTGTTATACATACGAAGGAAATGAAGAAAAGGCGCTGAACGGAGTTGATCTGAAGATCCGCCGCGGAAGAAAAGTCGCCTTCCTGGGAGGAAACGGCTCCGGCAAGTCAACCTTCTTCCTGTGCCTGAACGGGATCCGGAAGCCGGATCAGGGAAGGATCCTTATTGACGGAGAGCCGGTGAAATATACGAGAAAAGGCCTCCTTGAGGTGCGGCGGAAGGTCGGGATCGTGTTTCAGGAGCCGGATGACCAGCTCTTCTCCGCCAGCGTATATCAGGAGATCTCCTTTGGAATCCTGAATCTGGGGGCGGATGAGAAGACGGCCGAGAGGGAAGTAAACCGTGTGATAGAAGAACTGGGGATCACACCGTTTCGGGACAGGCCGGCTCATGCGCTGAGCGGCGGGCAGAAGAAGCTTGTGGCGATCGCGGACATCCTCGTCATGCACCCGGAAGTCATGATACTGGATGAGCCCACTGCCGCTCTTGATCCGAAGCACACGCGAATCGTACAGAAGATCATAGACAGGCTGACGGAGCGGGGGATCACTGTACTCATGGCAACCCATGACATGGATTATGCTTACAGCTGGGCGGATGAGATCGTCCTCATGCACGAGGGTAAGGTATTGAGGAGCGGGACGCCCGCGGAGGTCTGCTCGGATACGGAGGCGCTGGAAAAAACGAATCTGGAGATGCCGTCTGTGCTCAGGTTGTATCATATCATGACGGAAAAAGGGATCCTGCCCGCAGGTGACAGGCCCCCTGAAAACATGAAAGAACTGGAAAGGAGACTGTCGGAATGAAAAAGGGAATCCTGGTGGTGAGTTTCGGGACAAGCCACCTCGATACGATGAAGAAGACCATCGATGTCATTGAGAAAGAAATCGCGGAGAAGTTTGACGGCTGCCGCGTGTACCGCGCATTCACAAGCGGGATGATCATAAGGAAGCTGAAGCGTACAGAGAATATGTCTGTTGATACCGTATCAGAAGCGCTGAAACGGATGGCGGCGGACAGGATGGAGGATGTGATCGTCCAGCCGACCCATATCATCAACGGGATCGAGAATGACAGGATGATGGAGGATCTGATGGAGAATCTGTCCCTGTTCAGAAGGATCCGCGTCGGGAAACCGCTCCTGAGCAGTGTGGAGGACTATAAGAAATCCATCCATGCGGTGATGGCGGAGACCAGGCTTCAGGATGGCGAGATGCTCGTCCTTATGGGACACGGCACAGACCATCATGCCAACTCTGCGTATCCCACGCTTGAGTACACCTTCCACGCGTTGGGATATAACCAGGTCTTGGTAGGGACTGTGGAGAGCTTCCCGGAGCTGAAAAATGTGATGGCAAAGCTGAAGATCGCGGAGAAGAAAAAAGTGGCGCTTATGCCATTTATGCTTGTGGCGGGAGATCACGCAAAGAACGATATGGCGGGGGATGAAGATTCCTGGAAGAGCGGTCTGGAGGAAGAAGGGTATGAGGTGAGAGTGATCCTCAAGGGACTCGGAGAGTTCGAAGGAATCAGGAAGATCTTTCTGGAGCATATCGAAGAGGCGGCAGGACAGGCTGCTGATAGATGAAAAAGAAAAAATATTTGGTTTTGACAGGAGCGATTTGTGAGAATCGCTCCATTTTTATTTTGAATTTACTTTAAAGGTGAAAAAACGCACAAAATAGTACAAATAAAATAGAAAATTATATGGAAAAAGTAGAAAAATCAATGGAACAAAAAACCGGTGATGATATAATGAACCATAGATGGACAATCAGAAACAGTAACGGAATGATTCTGATTCAAAATGAAAAGCAGGAGGTGAAAAAGCAAAATAAGACAGAAAACGGCAGGAAAATATAAAATACAAGGAGGAAAAATACTATGAAAATGAGGAAAGTTCCAAAGAGGTTCCTGGCATTTGGAATGTTGATCTGCATGATCGTTTCGTTATTTCCGGCAACAGCATTGGCTGGGACAAGTACCAGAGCCGGGGGAGCGGAATATCAGCTGACAGATGAATGGGAGAATCGCAGCCCGGTGGAAAATGCGATTGAATTTGAAGGGACGGATAAGGTAACATTTCATGCACTGCCGGGTGAACTGGGGATGTATACAAACGCGCAGAATGTGCTGCTGTATGATGCTCCCGCCGGTGATTTTACGGCAACCGTAAAGGTTACAAACACAGCGCTGACAAGTGATTATCAGACGATCGGACTTGCCGCTTTTGCCAGTGAAAGCAGAGTAGCGGGAACGATGAGAAGGTACCACAGCGGCCTGGGAGGAAATGTGTTTGCCAAGATGAATTACAATGGGAATTATGATGAGTATGCAGTGGCAGATACTGATACAGACGCACCAGTCTGGCTGAAGCTGGAACGGTCCAGAAATGAAATTATCCATTCCTACAGCTATGACGGTACAGAATTTACAGAAATCGCAAGGACGACAGACAATGCAGACTTATTTTCATGTGAGGACCTGAAGATTGCCGTCTATACAGGAGGCGATAATACATTTGACGCGACAGTGCAGGATTTTACAGTGAATGGAGAGACAGTTCCGTTCTGCACAGAGAAAATCGTGGAAGAAAGTGAATATGAACTGACAAGAGACTGGACGATGCACTCTCCTGTGGAAGAAAAGTTCTGGATTAACAATGAGAATAAGGTGACATTCCACTCACAGCCAGGCGAGCTCGGACAGATCACAGACGCAAAGAACGTACTTCTTTATGACATGCCGGAGGGCGACTTTACGGCGACGGTAAAGGTTACAAATACGGAGCTGACAAGCGATTACCAGACGATCGGGCTTGCTGCTTTTGCAAGTGTAAGCAGAGTTGCGGGAACGATGAGAAGATATCACAGCGGTCTGGGCGGCAATGTGTTTGCCAAGATGAACTATAACGGCGGTTATGATGAGGCCGCTCTGCCGGATACAAATAAGGGAGACGCAGCGTGGCTGAGGCTGGAGAGAAACGGAGACAAATTTATCCATTCTTACAGCTATGACGGAGAAAATTTTACCGTGATCGCTGAGACAACGGACAATGCAGACCTGTTTGCATGCGAAGATCTGAAGATTGCCATTTATACAGGCGGAGCACAGACGTTTGATGCAGTCATGGAGAATTTCACGATCAATGAACAGAGCATCCCGTTTGGTAAGAAAAGAGTTCCCCAGGAAATCACGGAGATCGCTGCTTTTGAAGATATCTATGCAGATTATGGAACTTCTTTGGAAGAGCTGAACCTTCCGGAAACGGCAGAAGTCACGCTTGAAGACGGGACAGTAAAAGAGCTGGCAGTGACCTGGGATCCACAGACATATGACCCGCAGACAGCCGGCACACAGACAGTTAAGGGAACTTTAGAGCTGGAGAAGTATGTCATAAACAGCGAGGGAAAGCAGGCGGAGATCAAAGTCCATGTAATGGAAGAAGGACAGGGGATCCCGGTTACTAAGATCACCCTGGATCGTACGGATGTTACGCTCGCTCTGGAAGGCGCGGTAACACTGAATGCAGAAGTATTTCCGGATAATGCCGCAGATAAAACAGTTGTATGGGAAAGCAGTGACGACGGAGTGGCAGCGGTCGACTCCGCCGGAAAGATTACGGCAGTCAGCAAAGGGACGGCAGCAATCACTGCAAGATCGGGAGACGCCAGTGCGCAGTGTACGGTGACAGTAACAGACGGCATAGGCATCGGAACGGTGTGGGGAGTTCCCTCTCCTGATAGTGAAGTCCAGATAGCAGTGAAGATGACTGAGGATTATGGCCTTGTATATGAAGCGGCCAAAAATGGTAAAGCATTTATCACAGACGGATCTGTACTGGGACTGAAGTCCAATACGATCGATACAACAAAAGATCTCACTTTTATTTCAGCGGAAGAAGAGGAGATTGACGAAACATATGAGACATATTCCGGTAAGTTTTCTGAAAATCGGAATCACGCAAACCAGCTGAGACTGACATTCAAAGACAGTACAGAGCAGTATTTCTATTCCGTGATCGTAAGGGCCTATGATGATGGAGTGGCGTTCAGTTATGAACTTGATACGGCGGAAGGAAACGAGAAAACAAGCGTATCCATCACGGATGAGATGAGCACAGTCAATATTCCGGAAGGAGCAGTCACATGGTCGTTTGAGAACGGAGGCTCCTATGAAGATGAGTATCATCGTAAAACGATGGAAGAGCTTGGCGGAACACCGGCGATACCGCTCCTTTATCAGACTGAAGATCTGTATGTCCTGTTTAACGAAGCAAATCTGATCGGAAGTGATTTCTGCGGTTCAAGATTTAAAACATCAGCAGGAAGCAGTACATTTGAACTGGACTTTGCGCGAGAGCAGAGCGGGGCGGTAACGGTACAGTTCCCGTTTACATCGCCGTGGCGCTATGCAGTAGCGGGAGATCTGGGAACAATCACCGAAAATACAATGGCTGAAAATCTTTCTCCGGCGCCGGATGAAGAAAAATATCACTATTCTGACTGGGTAGAACCGGGGGTGGCATCATGGACATGGCTGGCAGAAGGAGAGACAAGAGAAGGTCAGGAAAACATTGACGCGATCAAGCGTTATATTGATATGGCGGCAGAATTAGGATGGAAATATTTCCTGTGGGATGACGGATGGCAGACGGATCCCGCCAACAATGTGATGAACCCACATGCCCAGGAAGTGATCGATTATGCCGCGGAAAGAGGAATCGGCATCCTTGTATGGGTGAATGAAGATTATATCGCTAACGACAGTGATCGTGAGACGCGCTTCAAAATGTGGAGCGAAATGGGGATCAAAGGCATCAAGGCCGACTTCTTTGACGGTGAACAGCAGTCAGAGATCGCAGAATATGAAGACATTTATAAAGATCTTGCGAAATACAAGATGGTCGGTATTATGCATGGATGTAATAAAGCTACAGGAGAGACACGCACATATCCGCATATTCTTTCCCGTGAGGCAATCCGCGGTGATGAATTTGTAAACCGTCAGGCGAGTGTACAGGAGCAGCTTACGATCCTGCCGTACATACGGTGTGCATCAGGACCTGCCGATTATACGCCTCTGGTCGATCTGCCCAATAAATATACAGGGGAACCTATTGGCAATACAGACAAGACGATCGGAAGCCAGCTGACGATCCCGGTGCTGATCGAGGCAGGTATCCCGTGTATGGCTGATAAGGACACTACATACTTAAGAGAAGACCTCCGCGGACTCTTCGAAGATCTCCCGGCGGCATGGGATGAGACGCGTTTTATCAGCGGTGAAGTGGGAGAATATGTCACCCTGGCACGCAGAAGCGGCGATACCTGGTACATCGCAGGAAATACAAATGATACGGCGCGCACAGAGCATATAGATTTTGCAGAGTATGTAGGGGAACAGGACGAATATCTGGCGCAGATCTGGTACGATGGACCGGATGACAATGACAAGACAGACATTGCTGTAGAAAAAATCAATGTGACAGCGGCTGACAGTATTGACGTTAAAGTGGCAAGAAAAGGCGGATTTACAATAAAACTGACAAAAATCGGAGAAACAGAACCTGTTTCCACTGCAGTTCTCGAGTATGTATTAGGACTTGCAGAAGATGTTGATACGGATGGCGTGATCGACTCAGTTGTAGAAATTTTCAATGACAGGAAAGCGGCGGCGTATGATATCCTGGAAAGAGCGGAGGCCGGGGATCCGTCAGTTACTCAGTCCATGATCGACCAGAGCTGGAGCGGCCTGATCGAGATCATGCAGTACATGTCCTTTAAACAGGGAGATATGACGGATCTTCAGAAAGTTGTTGATCTGGCAAATTCTCTGGATTTGACGAAATATCTGGATGAAGGACAGCAGGAATTTAAAGAGGCACTTGCGGCAGCGGAAGCAGTTCTGGAGGATGAGCTCACAGAGCAGACTGCGATCGATCAGGCATGGAGATCTCTGCTGAAAGCGATGAGTGAGCTCCGCCTGAAACCGAGCAAAGACGCGCTGGAAGAACTGATCGCTTCGGCGCAGAGCATGAGTACAGAGGGTGTTTCCGAGGAAACTGCAGCGGTATTCCGCAGTGCGCTTGCAAGAGCAGTGAACGTATATGAAGATGAGCAGGCGACCGAAGAAGAGGTTGCTTCTGCACAGGAAGAACTGCAGACTGCGATCGATCAGATGCTTGTGTCAGCCGGAGCCACAGCGGGGGCAGGACAGGAAACTGACAGCTCTTCAGCGGATGATATGACAGCAGGGTCACAGCAGGCGTCCGGAAATTCAGGCAGCGGAAAGGCTGACGGCGGAAGCCAGACGACGATCTCTTCCGGAAGGCCGGCAGTCAAGACGGGTGATACCACGATGCCGATCGCAGGCAGCGTGGCAGTGTTGGCACTGGCCGCAGCCGGGGCAGCAGCTGTGTGGAAAAAGAAGAGAGAAATCTAAAGAAAGCAGATCTGACAGAAGATAATTTTGAAAGACTATGAATTGCAGCACCCCTGCCGGAATCGGGTTTTTTGATTCCGGCAGGGGTGCTGTTGTATCCTTGACTCAGTCTTTGGTGAAAAATTCCTTTACCTGTCCGGCGATGATCTTCATCAGCCGCTGCCTTGCCTCCACAGTCGCCCATGCAATGTGCGGTGTGATGAACAGTTTACTCTGATCCTTGACAGTGAGGAATGGGCTGTCCTCAGCCATAGGTTCCGTGCAAAGGACATCCAGACCGGCGGCCTTGATCTCCCCGTTATTCAGGGCGTCGGCGAGATCTGACTCGCGGATGATGGGACCTCTTCCCAGATTCAGCAGGATCGCCTCGTTTTTCATTCTGCGGAATGCTTCTGCGTCCATGATGCCTTCTGTATATTCATTCAGAGGCGCGTGGATGGAGAGAATGTCAGATTCCCTGAGAAGCGTATCGAAATCCACCTGATGATAACCTTCCTGCTCGGGAGCCCCGGATGCAGAATAGTAGATCACTTTTGCACCGAACAGACCGGCGATATCCGCAACTCTCCGACCGATTGCTCCAAGTCCCAGGATTCCCCAGGTCATACCGTTCAGCTCGTGGAATGTCTTCCCGAAATGAGTGAAAATGCGGTCGTTGATGTACCGGCCCTCTTTGACATAGTCGTCATAATATCTCAGATTCTCCATCAGGTAGAACAGGATGGCAAAGGTATGCTGTGCCACAGACTCTGTGGAGTAGCCCGCGACATTGCGCCATTCGATCCCGCGTTCTGCGAGATAGTCTTTGTCAAGGTTGTTTGTGCCGGTAGCGGTTACGCAGACGAGCTTCAGATTCCGGGCAGAGCCAACAGTGTTTTCATTGACCAGAACCTTATTTACGATCAGTACGTCAGCGTCAGCGGCGCGTTCCGGAACTTCTTCTGAGGAAGAAAAAGGATATTTTACAACCTCACCGAGCTGTTCAAACTGTGTGTAGTCAATATCATCGCCAAGTGTCTTGGCGTCCAGAAATACAATTTTCATAAGAACCTCCTGCTGTTGTCATTTCCCCGGATGAACGGGACCGTTGTCAGTATAGCATATGGGGAGCGGAACGGAAAGTTTTTCTGAAGAACCAATATAGAAAATTTACCGTGATATTTGGAAAGGGTGAAAGGCAAAATGAGATAGACTTCATCTTAAGCACATAGTAAAATAGTTTTGTACCTTTATCGAATCTTACAGAGAGTCGTCCGATTAGGGTGAGGAGAGATGTCTATGAAGAAACTGAGCAGAAGAAAAGTATTTATCTTAACTATGTTTTTGTGGATCGTCGATGTAATAGGAGCTGCCGTTCTGGCGGAATATGCAGGACTGATGAACGCACTTTTGTTTGGAGCGATATGGACCGGTTTTTTTGGATATCTGATCTGGGGTATGCTGAAACGGCTTGAGAAATGACGGAGAAGTGAAGGATGAAAAAGAGAAATATCATTTTGTCGGTTATTGCTGTGATCGCTGTGATCACGGCGGTCTGCTGCGTATACCGTCTTCGGTATTATTTTGTTGGTACGAGCAGTGCCCCGGTGGACGCGAAAGAGAATGCAGATTTCGGGATCGAAGATATTCACAGTTCAGTGGACAGAGACGGAGATGGAATTGATGATCAGACGGACATCCTGCAGGGGGCAAGAGATTATATTGCGTCGCAGCCTGTCTATAAGAGCAAATATTACAGCACCGGGTATCCGGACGATCAGTATGGCGTCTGTACGGATGTGGTGGCAAATGCGATGCGGAGCGCAGGGTATGACCTGATGCAGCTTGTCCACGAGGATATCCTGACAGATCCGGATGCATATGGAATTAAAGAACCGGATATTAATATCGATTTCCGCAGGGTGAAGAACCTGAGAGTGTATTTTGAGCATACAGCGATTCCTCTGACCACAGATGTCTATGATATCAGTCAGTGGCAGGGCGGCGATATTGTGATCTTTGAGAAACATATCGGGATCGTTTCAGATAAGAGGAACGATGACGGCGTGGCCTATGTGATCCATCACAATGATCCGTTCCAGGACTCCTATGAAGAAGATATCCTTGAAAAGCGGGACGATATCGTCGGGCACTACAGGGTCAGTGAGTAGGGAGGAAGGAATATGAAGTTGAAAAATGTCCTGATCGTGGTGAATGATGTGGAAAAATCAAAAGCATTCTATAAAGACCTGTTTGGTCTTGAAACTGTTGTAGAGCAGAAAGAAAATGCGGTGCTGACAGAAGGGCTTGTCCTTCAGGAGGCCGAAATCTGGAAATCGGCGCTGGGCTCTGAAATCATACCGAGAAATAATGCCTCTGAGCTGTACTTTGAGGAGGCGGATCTTGAACGGTTCGCAGAACGCCTTGAGGGGTATGGCGATGAAATACGATATGTCAACCGCCTGACAGAGCTTCCCTGGGGACAGAAGATGATCCGTTTTTATGATCCGGACGGGAATCTGATCGAGGTACGGACGCCGGCACAGCCGGACAGGGTAGCCGGGGATTGATTCCTTCGGCAGAAACCGGCGGTGCCGGATCTGAAATTGCAAGAAGTTATGGGATCGTGTATGCCAATCATGACTCAATTGAAAAATTAGAAATCCGGTCATCAGCTGTCTGCCGATGACCGGATTTTAATTTTATATTATGAAGATATAAAAGAAGTCCTGATTTTTGTACGTGGCTTATAGGCTTATCCCGCCAGAAATTCATTTATTTTCTGCACAGCCTCATCCTCGGTAAGATTGTATTTCTGTGAGATCTCAGCGATGATCTCTCTTTCAGACATACCATATTTTTTACGGATATTCATAAGCGCTGAGATCAGCTGCCGGAGACCGTCTTCACGGCCTGCACTGTAGCCGTCAGTCCGGCCGTCATTATATCCGTCCTCGTATCCTTCCTGTTTCATAGCTTTTTCGTATTTTTCCTGATCAAACGTCTCCAGTACCACTTGGATCACCTCTGCTTTCTGAGCAGTCAGGATATCTTTCAAAATGTCCTGCTGAATACATTCGTCCACTGACTGAGAAATGGCTCGTTCTAGAGAAAGACCGGAGGCGAGGTTTCTCCGGACAGTGTCGATGAAAAGCGAATATTCCTTCAGCCGCCGGCATTTCTCCATAAGCTTCTGATTATGCCCGTAATTGATATTCAGCATCAAAGAGGTGCACTCCAGACACGGCGTCAGGTCAGACGATGGCTTCTCGAAAAGATCGGAAAGTCGAAGGATCCGACGGTCCGGTTCGTCCTTTGTGCCGTTGTAAAAGACGATATGCTGAGGGAATGGAAGCTTTTTCGGAGCGCTGCTGTAGATGTTGATCTCATGCGCCGTGATATACTTTTCATAGAGCTTTGCAAAGTACAGCAGTGCCCGCGTGGGCATGTTCGGATTGAATGTACTCTGATGCTCGTAGAGGTTCAGCACAACATCCAGAAGAAATGCCATATCGTTTTTCATGGAAAGATACAGTGCATTTTCCAGCGTGGCTACCTCCAGATCATCCGGATTGCTGTAGCTGGTCCCGTTGATGGCGTTGCAAAGGGAGAGAAGGTCTTCCTTTCTGCTGAACACCATGCGGAACAGGCGGTCTTTATACTGCCGGTTTACTGTCGGATGGTCCTGACTGTCATTCAATTTTTGATTCAATAAATTACACCTCCATTATAGGTAAAAAAGTGAACGCCTGCAACCTTCTGTGAGCTCAAACAAAAGGAAAAATATGGCGGAAACCGCCGGAAATATTGTGGAAACAAGAAGCTACCATGAAGACAGCGCGCGGGTTGAGAAAATCCCCGTCTGTTGTCTGCTTATTGTATCGGAAAAGAGCAGGAAAGACAATATGGCAGGTTGCACAAAGCGATGCGGCAGGATATAATCGGTTTAGGAATCTTAAGCTGTCCGCAGCAAAAGAAAAGCGGAAATGAGTATGACATGACAGAGAAAAGGGGGGTGACCGTTGTGAATGGGATTGGAGGCGCAGTCTTTTTCTTTCTGATTCTTTATGTTGTGATTCGATTTGGAGTGAAGCATGGGATTCAGGATGCCAAGAAAGACGATGAGAGAAAAAATTAATATATTCGTTTAAGCTGAGAAAAGAAATGACAGTGATTACACCGGATGATATAATGATTCACAAGCAGGTAAGAGAATTTGATTCGATATGAGAGAGGACAAAATATGGAATGGCTGCCAATCGTTGTAATAGCAGTTCTTGTTGTGATTTTAGGCATGTACTATATTGTGAAATGGGCTGTAAAGGATGCCTTGAAAGAATATTTTAAAGAAAAAGCAAAGAAGAATAAGTTCGTAAAAAACGGAAACAGATGGGAAAGAGAATGAGAATAATCAGATCAGAACCTTAGAATATCAGACAGAAAAAGGAGGAGAAATAAATGTTAGAAATCGGAACAAAAGCACCGGCGTTTGAACTGCCGGATCAGAACGGAAAGATGCATACGCTGGAGGAATACAGAGGGAAAAAGGTTATCCTGTATTTCTATCCCAAGGACAATACGCCCGGCTGTACAAAGCAGGCATGTGGGTTCGGCGAGCTGTATCCGCAGTTTACGGAAAAGGGGGCTGTCGTGCTGGGAGTGAGCAAAGACAGCGTGGCGTCTCATAAAAAGTTTGAGGAAAAATACAGTCTGCCGTTCACCCTGCTTTCCGACACAGAACTGTCCTGTATCCAGGCCTATGATGTGTGGAAGGAGAAAAACATGTACGGCAGAAAGACTATGGGCGTCGTACGCACTACCTACCTGATCGACGAGGATGGCGTGATCGTCAAAGCATTCGGCAAAGTCAAGGCGGCGGAAAATCCGGCGCAGATGCTGAAGGAGCTCGCAGAATGACGCAGGAAAGTGCAGGGAAATCCGGCATTTCGGAAAAAAGCGGCGCTGTGGAAAGGCAAGAAACTGGAAAAAGCTCCGGAACATGCCCGGAGATCGGAAGAAACCGTTCCGGTCTTCGGCTGGGCTATACGACCGGAAGCTGCGCCGCGGCAGCGGCAAAGGCGGCAGCGCAGATGCTTCTTTCAGGAGAGACGGTGGAGCATGTCCGGCTTATGACGCCGAAGGGGATCGAGCTTTACTTGGATTTGGAGCAGATTTTAAGGACAGAAGCATACGCGGAATGCGCGGTGCGCAAATACAGCGGGGATGACCCGGACGTGACAGACGGGCTCCTCGTTTTTGCACGGGTAGAAAAGGCTGACTTTGCCGCGCAGGGTAAGAGAGAAGGCGCCTGTTTTACGGGGAATGGGATATTTATAGAGGACGGAGTCTTTATTGAGGGCGGCGCCGGCGTCGGCAGGGTGACGAAGCCCGGACTGGAGCAGAAGATCGGCCAGGCGGCGATCAACCGGGTGCCCCGCCGGATGATCGGAGAAGCCGTGAATGAGATTCGGAGGAAATACGGATGCCGGGAGCCTCTGCGGGTGACAATTTCCATTCCGGAGGGGGAGAAGACGGCAGAGAAGACCTTTAATCCGAGACTGGGGATCGAGGGCGGTCTTTCGATCCTCGGGACAAGCGGCATTGTGGAACCGATGAGTGAGAAGGCGCTGACGGACACGATCTACCTGGAAATGAAAATGTTAAGAGACAGCGGGTATCGTTACTGCTATGTGGTCCCGGGAAATTACGGGACGGATTTCCTCAAGGAGACGCTGCAGGCAGATCCGGAGCTGGCGGTCAAGTGCAGCAATTATGTAGGAGAGGCAATTGACGACGCAAAGCTGCTTGGGATGAAGGGGATCCTGCTGATCGGCCATGTGGGGAAGTTTATCAAGCTGGCGGCAGGAGTCATGAACACTCATTCCAGACAGGCGGACTGCAGGATGGAAGTGTTTGCCGCCCATGCCGCCATGGCAGGGGCGGATCAGGAGACTGTCCGCAGAGTGATGCAGTGCATCAATACAACGGAGGCAGCCGCGATCATAAGAGAGCAGGGAATGCTTGAGAAGGTCATGAAGACTATTACAGAGCGGATCGAATTCTATCTCAGGCAGAGAGCCGGAGAGGAACTGCAGATCGGGATGATCCTGTTCTCACTGGAGGACGGGATTCTGGGAAAGACAGAAGAGGCAGATCTCCTGCTGGAGCAGATACGGCAGAATCAGCCGAAAGCAGATCAGAAAGAATGACAGAAGAACAGACAGATACGAAGAGGAGCAGACAGAGATTATGAGCGGAACATTTACAGGAGCAGGAGTGGGACCGGGAGATCCGGAACTGATGACATTAAAAGCGGTCCGCGCGATCCGGGAGTGCAGTGTGATCGCTGTACCGGTTTCAGACGGAGAACTTTCAGAGCCGTTTTTTGAGAAAGCCGAAGGGAAAGGCGGGCATACGCAGTATCTTGAGCGCTGCGTGGCGTACCGCATTGCGCGGGGAGCCGTGCCGGAAGCGGAGAAGAAAGACAGGATCTTTCTGCCCATGCCGATGATAAAGGAGAAAGAACGTCTGAAGGAAATCCATGACAGAGACGCGGACGCAGTGGCAGAGCTTCTGGAAGAGGGAAAGGATGTGGTATTCCTTACGCTTGGAGATCCCACAGTTTACTCTACCTGTATGTATGTACATAAGAGGCTGAAGAAAAAAGGATACCGGACGGAACTGATTCCGGGCATTCCTTCCTTCTGCGCCGCGGCGGCCCGGATGGATATCTCTCTTGTGGAAAACCGCCAGGAACTCCACGTTCTTCCGGCCTCTTATCAGATCGAAGAAGGGCTGGAGCTTCCGGGAACGAAAGTGCTGATGAAAGCCGGGAGAAAGATGGCAGAGGTGAAGAGACTTCTGCTGGAGAAAGGGCTGGAGGCAGAGATGGTGGAGAACTGCGGCATGGAAGGCGAGCGGATCTGTCTCTCTGCAGAGGAGATACCGGAGAAGGCGGGATATTATTCTCTGCTGATCGTAAAAGAGAAGAAGAGGGAGGAAAGAGCATGATTACATTTGTGGGAGCCGGACCGGGAGCGGAGGACCTGATCACTGTGCGGGGACAGCGTCTGCTCGTGAAGGCAGATATCGTGATCTACGCAGGATCTCTTGTAAATCCGGGTCTCCTGTCGTTGTGCAGGGAGAACTGCGAGATATATAACAGCGCAAAGATGACGCTGGAGGAAGTTATGGATGTGATGAAAAAAGGACAGGAGGCAGGAAAAGAGATCGTCCGGCTTCATACGGGCGACCCCTGTCTGTACGGGGCGATCCGCGAACAGATGGACGAGCTTGAACGGTCCGGCATCCCTTATGAAGTGTGTCCCGGGGTGAGTTCCTTCTGCGGCGCGGCGGCGGCTCTGGGAGCAGAGTATACACTCCCCGGGATCTCACAGTCTGTGGTCATCACAAGGATGGCGGGCAGGACTCCTGTGCCGGACAAGGAATCGATCCGGAGCTTTGCAGCACATCAGGCGACCATGGTCGTTTTTCTCAGCACCGGGATGCTTGAGAAACTTTCCGAGGAACTGATCCGGGGCGGGTATCCCGCGGATACTCCGGCGGCAGTCGTTTATAAGGCTACCTGGCCGGAAGAAAAAGTGCTGCGGTGCACAGTGGCGGATCTGGCGCAGACTGCCAGGGAAGAGGGAGTCACCAAGACCGCATTGATCGTGGTGGGACGGGTGCTGGACGGAGAGTATGAGCGTTCGAAGCTTTACGATCCTTCCTTTACAACGGAGTTCAGGAAAGCATCTGTTCACGCAGGAGAAGCATCCGGCGGGACCGAGGAGAAAAAAGCAGAGGAGCAGGTACAATGAGCAAGATTTACGTGACAGGGCTGGGACCGGGCGCTGCGGACCAGATGACGAAGAAAGCGGAAAAAGTACTGGAACACTGTCCGGTGATCATCGGATATACAGTATATATCGATCTGATCCGGGATCAGTTCCCGGACAAAATATTTCTAAGCACGCCAATGCGGAAGGAGGCAGAGCGCTGCCGCATAGCGTTCGAGGAGGCAGAGAAAGGGCAGGACGTGGCAATGGTGTGCAGCGGAGATGCGGGGATTTACGGCATGGCAGGACTGATCTGCGAGATCGGAAAAGAGTATCCCGGGATCGGCATCGAGGTAGTTCCCGGCATCACGGCGGCGTCCGGCGGTGCGGCGGTACTGGGAGCTCCGCTGATGCATGACTTTGCTGTCATCAGCTTAAGCGATCTGTTGACCCCCCGGGAGCTGATCGAGAAGCGGCTGGACGCGGCGGCACAGGCTGATTTTGTCATCTGCCTGTACAATCCGTCCAGCAGAAAGCGCGCGGACTATCTGGAGAAAGCGTGCGGGATCATCCTGCGGCACCGGTCACCGGAAACGGTGTGCGGCATTGTGCGCAACATCGGACGGGAGGGGGAATCCTATGAGATCCTTTCTCTGGAACGATTGAGAACGACGCAGACCGATATGTTTACAACGGTTTTTATCGGCAATTCGCAGACAATGGAATTAAACGGCAGGATGGTGACGCCGAGAGGATATAAGGATGTGTAAGATGGAGCGGGAGATTTTCCTTGTAGGGATCGGTATGGGAACAGAAGAAGGGGTGACAGTGCAGGCGCGCAGAATTATCCGCGCCAGCAGCTGTCTTATCGGAGCACAGAGGATGCTGGACTGTGCGCAGCGGGTCTGTGCGGATGCCGGGAAGGACAGCGCGGACGCTCAGAAGCCCATGCTCGCAGAGTACCGCCCGGATGAGATCGTTTCTTATATAGAGCAACATCCGGAGTACCGGCGGATCGCGGTGCTTCTCTCCGGCGACACAGGCTTCTACAGCGGGGCGAAACGGCTGGCAGAGCAGCTGACGGAGAGGTTTCGGAAAATACAGGATAAAGGCGCGGAGCAGTGCCGGATCGAGCTGATCCCCGGTATTTCATCCGTGGTGTATCTGGCGGCGAAGCTGAATACCTCCTGGGAGGATGCGGCGCTTGTCAGCCTTCACGGAAAGGATGCGGATTTTATCCAGACGGTTCACCGGAACCGGAAGACCTTCCTCCTTCTGGGAGGTCAGGGAGTCATGTCAGTCAGGAAAAGGCTGCTGGATTACAGGATGGATCATGTGACAGTCCATGCCGGAAGCAGACTTTCCTATGAGGATGAGCGGATCATTTCCGGGAAGCCATCTCAGATTTCGGAGGAGGATCTGAAAGGACTCTGTACTGTCCTGATCGAGAATCCCTGTCCGGAGAGAAGTGCGTGCGCCCATGTGAGTGATGAGGATTTTATCCGCGGGAACGTCCCGATGACGAAGGAAGAGGTGCGGGCGGTTAGTATTGCACGCCTGCGTCTGACAGAGGATGCGGTTGTCTGGGATGTGGGAGCGGGGACCGGCTCGGTCTCTGTGGAGGCAGCCCGGTCCGGAGACCGGATCCGGGTCTATGCGGTGGAGAAGAACCCGGACGCGGTGGAGCTGATCCGGGAAAACAGGAAGAAATTCCGGACGGACGGCATCCGTGTCATCTCCGGCAGGGCTCCGGAGGCGCTGGGACGTCTGGAAGCGCCGACCCATGTGTTCATCGGCGGGAGTTCGGGAAATCTGCGGGAGATTCTTACCTGCGTACTGGAAAAGAACAGGGATGCGCGTATCGTCATCAATGCCATTTCGCTGGAGACAGTGAAGGAAGTGATGGAAGCGGCTGAGTCCGGTCTCCTGAGACATCCGCAGATCACTCAGGTTTCTGTGGCGCGCTCCCGGGAGCTGGGCAGATATCATATGATGACCGGGCAGAATCCGGTCTATATCATCTCGGCAGGCGGAGCTGAGGACGAGAGAGGTGAAGCCTGATGGAAGCTGGAGGAAGGACGCCGGGGATCCTGCTGACAGCACCGGCCAGCGGAAGCGGCAAGACGGCGGCTGCGTGCGCTCTGATGGCGGCGCTCAGGGACCAGGGATTGGACGTGCGGGCGTGTAAGTGCGGCCCGGATTATATTGACCCGATGTTCCACCGGGAAGTGCTGGGGCTCGATTCCAAGAACCTGGATCTCTTCTTCTCAGAGCCGGAAGAACTGATCAGGGGATATATCCGAGACACGGAGGGGGCGGATATCGCTGTCACAGAGGGCGTGATGGGATACTATGACGGCATGACGCTGGACTCTGACAGGGCAAGCTCCTACGATGTGGCGCACACGCTGGACCTGCCGGTCCTGCTTATCCTGCCGTGCAGAGGAGCTTCCCTCTCTCTTGCGGCAGTAGTGAAAGGGATGGCAGAGTTCCGGAAAGACAGCAGGATCTGCGGAATCCTTCTGAACCGAGTGTCTGACATGCTCTATCCCAGGCTTAAGAAAATGCTGGAGAGCGAACTTCGCGGTATGGGACTGGATATTCCGGTGATCGGATATCTGCCGGAGTCTCCCTGCTTCCGTATGGAAAGCCGTCACCTCGGGCTGGTGACGCCCCAGGAGCTGGACGGACTGAAAGCACAGATGAAGAGAGCGGGAGAACTTCTGAGCCGGACCGTGGACCTTGAGCTGGTGAGACAGATCGCGGAGAAAGCAGCAAGGTCCATGAAGAAGGAGCCGGACACTGCAGCGGAAAAGGCGCTGGCCGGGAGTGCGGAGAAAGCGCTTCGCATCGGTGTTGCCCGGGATGAGGCATTCTGTTTCTATTACAAAGACAATCTGACGCTGCTGGAGGATCTCGGATGTACTCTGATCCCTTTCAGCCCGCTTCTGGACAGCGCGCTTCCGGAAGGACTGGACGGCCTGCTGCTGGGCGGTGGATATCCTGAGCTTCACGGAGAAGAGCTGGTGGGAAACACAGGGATGATTTCTTCTGTAAGAGAGGCTCTGGAAGCAGGCATGCCCTGTCTGGCGGAGTGCGGAGGATTCATGTACCTGCATGAGGAAATGGAAGACAGAAACGGAAAGAAATGGCCGCTTGTCGGGGCGATAAGGGGCAGAACATATCCCACGGGAAAACTGGTCCGGTTCGGGTATGTGAAGATCGAGAACAGTGCCGGGAGGGAAGGATATCTCCTGCCGGGAGAGTATGTCAGAGGGCATGAGTTTCACTACTGGGACAGCACGGACAGCGGCAGCGACTGCCTGGCAGTGAAGCCGGACGGACGCAGAAAATGGAACTGTATCCATATGGATGGCAGCCTCTTTGCCGGATATCCGCACCTGTACCTGCCTTCCATGAGGAAATTTGCGGAGCGGTTCGTAAGGCAGTGCAGGGAGTGGGAAGAGAAAGAACTGTAAAGCAGCGGATTCAAACTGCATGGCTGAGCTGCTGCTAATACAAGACAGGAGTATGATATGACAGCGGAAGAGAAACTGAGACAAGAAATAAAGCATATTGTTCCGGCGGACAGGAAAAGTATGGAGAAGGCAGAAAAGAGGTGGAAATCTGTAGGAAAACCTCTGTTCAGTCTGGGAAAACTGGAGGATGCGGTCATTCAGATCGCCGGGATCAAAGAAAAGGCAGTGTACAGCCTTGACAGGAAAGGTCTTGTGATCATGTGCGCCGACAACGGCGTGGTGGCAGAGGGCGTCACACAGACCGGGCAGGAGGTCACCGCCATTGTCGCGGAGAACTTTACAAAGAAGGAGACCAGCGTCTGCCTGATGGCGGAAGTGGCGGGAGTGGATTTATTTCCGGTGGATATTGGGATGGTCACGGATGTGCCGGGAGTCACCAGACCGGAATACAAGGTGGCGTACGGGACGGAAGACATGATGAAAGGTCCTGCCATGACAAGGGGGCAGGCGGCGCAGGCGGTCCTGAATGGAATCCGGATTGTCAGGGAGCTTGCTGGACAGGGCTATGATATCCTTGCCACAGGAGAGATGGGGATCGGGAATACGACTACCAGCAGTGCTGTCGTGTCCGTACTGCTCGATCAGGATGCAGAGGCGGTGACCGGGCGCGGGGCAGGCTTGAGCAGTGAAGGACTCCGACGCAAGATCGATGTGATCCGGGAGTCTGTCAGATTGAACCGGCCGGACCGGGAGGATCCGCTGGACGTCCTCTCCAAGGTGGGAGGCCTGGATATCGCGGGACTGACAGGGGTATTCCTGGGCGGCGCGGT
>ULPS01019258.1_pt1 | contig 42031 bp, 35 predicted proteins | sample 1953711 | NCBI WGS metagenome assembly ULPS01 (sample SAMEA4835635, study PRJEB28245) | human gut metagenome | biome: gut microbiome; material: fecal sample | place: Denmark | collected 2008 | reverse complement strand
TATATATCTGTCAAGAGAAATTTCATGTTCTGGACGGACAAACCTACAAATTTCATGTTCTGGACGGACAAATCAAAAATTTCAAACCGATTGACAACGGCGGTGAGCTGCGTTATCATAACACTGACATATCTGAAATTCTTAATTTATTTCCGGCATTTCTGCCGTATGTACGCGAAACAGAAACTTGAATATTTTAAAGATTATGCCTTTCATCTGGTGGAAGCAAATCGGCCAATGAATTACAGCAATTTTCACATTCCCTCGGAGAGAGGTGTTTGAACAGGGATTAAGGGGGATGGCAGAGCTTTTCCATGAGCCAGGGCTGCCTGATGAAAGGATTATTGGAAAACTCAGAGAAAAATTTTCCATGACCGGACAGGAGGCGGAGCGGGTCCTTGCCGGAGCGAAAAAAGGATAATGCCTGGCTGATGAAAAGGGATGAAATGTCAGAGAAAAATGTAGTATACTCAGATGAGAAATAAGATGCTGCCTGCCGGCAGCAGAAAGGGGAAGAAAATGTACGAAATCGGAATAGATATGGGAGGAACGCATACTGCTGTGGGGCTGGTAGATGGTCTTACGCTGAAGGACCGGGTGGAATTTGCCACGGATACGGAGCAGGGGGCGGAAAAGTACATAGAAGAGCTGATTGGAAAGATCGGCCTTCTGCTGGAAAAAAACGGATTGAACCTGACGGATATTTCCTGCATCGGCATGGGTGTGCCCGGAAGCTTCAATGCGCAGACGGGAATGATCGAGTACGCAAACAATCTGAGCTTTTCTGATGTTCCATTCCGGGACATGCTGGAAGAGAAGCTGGGCAAAAAGGTTCTGATTGACAATGACGCCAATCTGGCGGCGTGGGGAGAATATCTGCTGAGTAAAAGCAGTTCCTCTTCGTTCATTATGGTGACGCTGGGAACAGGGATCGGCTGCGGTATTGTGCTGGACGGAAAGCTTTACCGCGGCGTGAATTTTGCAGAAGGGGAAATCGGGCATATGACGATCCGTTATGACGGCATCGACTGCAACTGTGGCAGGAAAGGATGCTTTGAAGCCTATGCCTCCGCTTCCGCGCTGGTGAGACAGGCGGCAGAAGCGGCAGAGACACATCCGGACAGCCGATTGAATGCGCTTGTGGAAGGCGACGTGTCCCGGATGAATGGCAGGCTGTTTTTCCAGGCGGTGCGTGAAGGGGATAAAACCGCGCTGGCAGTACGTGACAGTTATGCACAGCTTCTAGCGGAAGGACTGACCAATCTGATCAATCTGCTTCAGCCTGCGGAGCTGGTGATCGGCGGCGGCATCAGCGGCGCGGCGGAGTTGTTCCTTCCGCAGGTGCAGGAGCGCATCGCCCGGATGGTCTATTCCAGGGCGTCAAAGGTCCAGACCCTGCTGCGCCCGGCAAAATTCGGAAACGATGCGGGCATTGTTGGAGCGGCGAGACTGGGGGATATGTGAGGCCGCAGGGAGAAGTAAAATTTATTGGAAAGTTAAATCCATGTGAAACTTTCTTTAAGATTTTATGTAGTTTGTTGTTTTTGAAAAGAGATGTGATTATGATAAGGTGGTAGCTTCAAATGGCAGTTTATGCCTCGTTTCTTTAAGATGCCGTCCGTATATGGAAAGCAGCTCCGGCAGCAATGTCCGGATGCCCGGATCCATATGCTCCGATACGGGTGGCAGCTGGAAAGGAAGGATGCAGGATGAAGTTCAGAGAAGACGGAACCTTTCATATATTACAGTTTGCAGATATACAGGAAATCCCGGATGTATCAGAAGATACGCTGCTTTTAATGAATGCAGCTCTGGAACGGGCGAAGCCCGATCTGGTGGTGCTGACAGGGGATCAGCTTAAGGGCGCGAGCCGCCGGTTTTCCAGAAAAGGAGAACGGGTGGAGGAGACCATACGCAGAATTATGAAGCCGGTTACGGACAGAAAGGTCCCTTTTGCCGTGACCTTTGGAAACCATGATCTGGAGTGCGGCCTTCAGAATGACGAGCAGATGGAGATTTACCGGAGCCTGCCGGGCTGCGTGGACTGGCTGAACAGGAGAGGCCAGGAAATCCACCATGGAACGAAGGAAGGAACCTTTGCCATAGGAATCCGCAGCAGCGACGAGACGAAGACCGCCATGGCGGTTTATCTGTTTGATACGGGAGGCACTCTCCCTCAGGGCGGTTATCAGCCGCTGCCGCCCGGGGATCTGTTCTGGTATAAAGGCGTCCGGGATACATTTGTGCAGGAGAACGGCGGACCGGTGCCGGGCATTGTATTTCAGCATATTCCTCTGCCGGAATACTACAGGCTTTTGAAAAGGGTGGATCGGAAAACCATGGGAGCGGTACGGACATACCGCACGCACGCCAGAGAATATTATGTGCTGGATCCTGAAAAATGCAGAGAAGGAAAGCTTCAGGAAGCGGTCAGCATTCCGGATTCTGACAATCGGGAGTTCGAAAGCTTCCGGGAGCGGAACGATATCTTTGCCGTTTACTGCGGCCATGATCATAAAAACAGCTTTGTGGGAAACTGGCTTGGAGTGGATCTGGGCTACACGCCCTCCTGCGGCTTTAATGATTATGGTGATGGAGTCGACCGGGCGGCGAGAGAATTCATTTTTTATGAAAAAAATCCGGCAGCCTATGAGACCAGGCTGCTTACGTACAGAGAACTGGTTGGGGAGAGGGCGACGAGGCCGGTAAAGGATTTTTTCTACAGGCTCTGTCCGGCAACGAAGGAAGAGGCGGCTGAAAAGGTAAAAAGTGTGCTGCTGCTTACGGGGCTGGCCTGCCTTGCGGGAAAGGCGGCTTTGTGGGCATACAGGCGGGACAGAAAAAATTAAAAAAATAGAAATGGAACCTTTGCGGGGGTAAGTACATCAAGATCCGTTCGAAAGCGTGAATAAAAGGGCTTTCGGACGGATTTTTTCGTCTTAAAATGAAAAAGGGGGAAAGGTATATGAAAAGAAGTAAATTGTTTGACCTGTTTTTGACAGCAGTTATGGTTTTCTCTTTCTCCGGATGCGGCAGTTCATGAAACAGCACACAGGAAGTAAGCCAGACTGCGGGTGAAATTGAACGATAAAGCAGAACTTCCTCCTTTAACTCAAAAAGAAATCCGGAGATATGTGCTTTTATATTCAGAGAAGCTTTATACGAAAGCATCGGAAGGATCAGAGAGAAGCGTGAGCATTTGCGAAAAGCTGGTATGAGGATGGAACAATTGCTGTTAAGGAAGATACTGTAGGAGCATTTCTGGTGCTTCCTCTGACTGACGGTTATTGTCTGAGCGGGAAAGGGGTATATCTGGAAGCAGTCCGCCCGGGAATGAATTAATACGTGAAAGAACCTGAAACAAAAGGATTTACAACTGCCGGAGTGCTTGATATATTTTTCATAGACAAGGAATCTTTCATACTGCTTCTAAAAAGGGCACATGGCAGTCAGGATGAAAGTTATACGGTGACGAGACAGGGCAGAAGGGGGATTGCTTCTCAGTGTTGATATACGAATTAAAAAATAAAAAAGAAGGAAAATGATAATGGAGAGAAATGTAATGAATTCAAAAAGAATTTTTTATGTGGACAGTATCAATGGTGATGATGCGCGGGAGGGCCTTGCGCCTGAAACTGCCTGGAAATCTCTGGAGCGTGTAAATGAGCAGGAATTCCAGCCGGGAGATGCTTTGTATCTGAAACGGGGCTGTTGCTGGCATGGGATGCTGCGGCCCAAAGGATCAGGAAGCGAGGAAAGTCCGATTATGTTGGAGGCATACGGGAATGATGAGATGGAGCGGCCCGTCATTCATGGAGATGGTGCCTTCGCGGCTGTCTGGCTTGAGGGTGTAAGTTTCTGGCAGATCAGAAATATTGTAATGACCAATCGGGCAAAGGAGCGCAGTATTCGGCATGGAATCTGCATCAGTGGAAAGCCGGAAGGGATCACACAGGGAATCGTGGTTGAAAACTGCGAAATTTTTGATGTGCACGGAGAAAACAGAAGAGAGAGGAACGTTTATGAAAGTATGTACTGGAATTCCGGAATATATGTGACCATGCCGGGACGTTCCTCGCAGAAAAACCATCTGCATGATATTATCATTACCGGAAATTATGTACATGATGTGTTCACCAGCGGGATACGGGTTAATCAGCAGGAGGATTTCATTAATGATATTCACCACACACATGTGGTGGTCAGAGGTAATCGGATTGAACGCACAGGCAGCGACGGAATTATCGTAGCCAACTGCATTTCTCCATTAATAGATGGAAACATATGTCTGGATGCCGGTGCACTTGGGACACTGGAGGATACCAGGCTGATTGCGGGAATCTGGGTATGTGCCGTATCGGATGCTCTGATTCAGCGTAATGAGGTGGGACGGACAAGGCTGTTTGAAAACGACGGGACGGCCTTTGATACGGACTGGGGAACAGCCGGGACAACCATTTTCCAGTATAACTATACCCACGGAAACCGGGGCGGGTTCTGGCTGGACTGCACCGGGATCAACCGGAACCGGGAATGTAAGGGAACCATATTGAGGTATAATATCAGTGTGGATGATGAGCGTTGCCTGATACAGGATGATTATGGTATCCGTTCCGAGTTATATGGGAATCTGTTCCTGCATACCGGGGAACAGGGACCGATGATTTGTTGTCATCAGCCTGGACAGTCTCATCTGTTTTACCGCAATATTTTTGCTTTTTCCGGACAGCCTGCTCTCGGCTGGCAGTCCTCGGTGTTTCGTGGGAACTGGTATGGAAATCTGATGCAGCTGCCGGAGGATCCAGAAGCAAGAGGGGGATCTCCGGTTGAGCTGGACGGATTGGCAGAGCGGATTGTAGAATCGGAGGAATGCAGAAGACAGATATGGGATCAGCTCGCCATGGCGGCAGGGACGTTGGCGGATATCTGAGAATACAGGAAAACATTTTACAAAACCATGGTAGATTCTTTTGGATTGGGTGTTCTATGATAAGAAAAACTGCGTAAAGCGGGGATCGCAGAAGCAGTTCTGGAAAATACGCAGAAGAAGGAAAGGTATTCCATGGGGAAAGGGATTATTTTATACCGCTCCAGATATGGAGCGACGGCGAAATATGCGGAGTGGCTGGCGGAGGAGACCTGTTTTGATATTATGCAGACCAGGGAGGCTTCCATAGAGAAGCTGCACCGTTATGATACGATTGTGCTGGGCGGCGGAGTTTACGCTTCAGGGATTGCCGGGATCGGATTTTTGAGAAAGAATCTGAAGCAGCTTCAGGGGAAGCGGCTGGCGGTGTTCTGTGTAGGAGCCTCTCCTTATGAGGAGAAGGCGTTTGAGGAGTTGTATGCGCATAATTTTAAGGACGGGCTGAAGGGCATACCGTGTTTTTACTGCCGTGGGGCCTGGAATGAGGCGGAGATGAGCTTCCCGGACCGGACACTGTGCCGGCTTCTGACGAAGTCCGTGGAAAAAAAGGACAGGGAGACGCTGGAGCCGTGGGAAAGGGCGCTGATGGAAGCTTCCGGAAAGTTCTGTGACTGGACAGAGAGAAGGTATCTGACTCCGTTGATTGATTTCCTTAAAAGCTGATAAAATGTTTCAGGATTCCGCAGCCGTTCAGGACGGCGCATCTTCCGGTCCGGCTTTCAGCCGGACAAAAGCCGGGATGCATTTCGGGAAGAACCGGAGTGTATCCCATTTTCACATCTGTTTTTCAGAGTTTCTTCACAAAAATATTACAAATTAAAGATACCCTTTTCTCTGTAAATCAATTAAACTCAATAGTAAGTGAAATTCTGACTGGAAGGGAGCTATCCGGATGAAAAAAATGCTGATTGTGGACGATGACGCCCATCTTCGCAAACTGGTGCGGACATATGCGGAACTGGAGGATTTTCAGTGTACGGAAGCGGAAGATGCTGAAGAGGCGGTAAGAAATACGCGGCAGACGGAATTTGATATTGTGATTCTGGATGTAATGATGCCTGGGGCGGACGGTTTTGAAGCGCTGTCCCATATCCGGGAGCATTCTCAGGTGCCGGTGATCATGCTGACGGCGAGGAGCGAGGAATATGACAAGCTGTTCGGTTTTAATCTGGGCGCGGATGATTATGTTTCGAAGCCGTTCAGTCCGAAGGAGCTGATGGCACGGGTGAACGCCGTGCTGAAGCGGGCGGGAAACGCTGCAGGTACCGCACTTCGGTTTGGTGATTTCTGTATTCTGACGGCGGAGCGGCTGGTAAAAGCAGGAGATAAGACGATTTCCCTGCCGCCGAAGGAGTTTGATCTGCTGGTGAAGCTTGCGCGCAATGAGCACATCGTTCTGAAACGGGAGCAGCTTCTGGAATCGGTCTGGGGATATGAATATTATGGAGATACCCGGACGGTGGATACACATATCAAGTCGCTGCGGGAGCATCTTGGCGAGTACCGGCGGCTGATTCAGACGGTATGGGGGGTAGGATATAAATTTGAATACAAAGAGTCCTGAAAAAGAGAAGGAGGCCGCGCTTCATGAGAGGACCTCAAACGTAAAAAAAATCCCTTTTCATTCCAGAATGGGAGTGAGACTCTGGCTCATCATGATGGTGCTGGTGGTCTTTACCATCGGTCTTATGTGGGTAATTCAGATTCTGGTGATGGAGAGAAATTATGTGAATATGGCCGTGAACGGAATCCAGGACAGGCTGGATCCCATTATGGAAGAACTGATGACGGACGATCTGGCTGAGAATGGCAATCTGATCCCCTATCTGAGCAAGGCGGCGGACGGTAAGCTGCTTCTGGTGAATGGAGAAGGAAGGCTGATGGCGATGTACAGCTATGGCCTGCCCATCGATCTGGAAAGCGATTCCCAGGAGATCACAGTCTGGAAGGATATTCAAAACAGTGAAGCGTATGAAGACATTCTGAACGGAGAGAGCTACGTTCAGGAGAAACGAAAAGGTGGGAGGCTGTATTCCTATGAAATGGGAATTCCGGTGAAATATGAAGGACAGGAGGCCTATGCTGTTCTGTACCATTCCTTTACGGAGCTGTATGAGGTTCTGGACATGAACCGGAAACAGCTGGTTGCGTTCAGCATACTGTTAAGTCTTGTCTCCGCCGTGCTGGCGGCGCTGCTTTCCAGGAGCTTTACAAAGCCAATCCACATCATCAAGGGAACGGTAGATGAACTGGCAAAGGGTGACCTGACTGCAGAACCGGATCTGGTAAGAAAGGATGAGATCGGACAGCTTGCGGAGTCCGTCCGTCAGCTGGGACGGGCGCTTCGGCGTGTGGATGATCTGCGTAAGGAGGTCATTGCGAACGTATCTCATGAGCTTCGTTCACCTCTGGCGCTGATCAGCGGCTACGCGGAAATGGTACGGGACATTCACTGGAAGGATCAGGAAAAGCGGGAAGAGGATCTGAATCTGATCATCAGAGAATCCCACAGGATGAGCGAGATGGTGAGCGATATTCTGGATTATTCCCAGCTTCAGGCGGGCTATCTGCAGCTTCGCAGGGACTGGTACAATCTGTACGAGATCGTGGAATCAGAGGTGCTTTTGTGCGAGCAGAGCGCAGCGGAGCATGGAATCACCCTCCGGCTGGAAACGCCGGAAAAGGAGATTGCGGCATATGTGGATGCGCTGAAGATCAGCCAGGTGGTGAGAAATCTTCTTTACAACGCGCTGAACCACACGAAAGACGGTCTGGAAATTACGGTGGAGATTGAGGAAAAAGACGGAAAAAGTACGGTTCTGGTGAAAAATCCGGGAGAGGCCATTCCGGAGGAGGACCGGGAGCTGATCTGGGAGCGGTATCAGCGCAGCCAGCATCAGGGAGGGCGGCATGAAGGAACGGGTCTTGGCCTTTCCATCGTCAGCACGATCCTGCAGGCTCATGGAATGGAGTATGGAGTGGACTGCCGGGATGGGCTGAACATTTTCTGGTTCTGCTATTCGGAAAAGGAAGCCGGGCGCAGGCAGTCGGCACGCAATGAGGCAGGCCGATTGTAAAACAGGCTTCAGAAAAATCTGACTTTTTTCTCACAAATTCTTTACAATTATTATGTAGGTTGAAAATACAGACCTCATCCGAACGGAGGTGGGAACATTTGACATCAGATCAGGAAAGGGTACGGGAGGCTGTGGCACAGATGTGCCGGGTCATACTGGGTAAGGAAAAGGAGATCCGGGAAGTCATGACTGCGATCCTGGCAAACGGACATATTCTTCTGGAAGACATCCCCGGTGTGGTAAGACCACGCTGGCCGCGGCCTTTTCCAGAGTCCTCGGTCTGGATTACAGGCGGATCCAGTTCACTCCTGATGTGATGCCATCAGATCTGACCGGATTTTCCATCTACCGAAGGGAGGAAGAGAGGTTTGTCTATCAGCCCGGCTGTGTTTTCTGCAATCTGCTTCTGGCAGATGAAATCAACAGGACTTCCCCAAAGACACAGTCGGCGCTTTTAGAGGTGATGGAAGAACGAAGGGTAACGGTGGAAGGAGTGACGAGAGAGCGAGCTGGCGCTGGCGAAGGGCGTCGGGGAAGAGGAACGGACGATTCTGGCCAGCCCCGTGCTGGATCGGGAAAGAAAGAGGAGCGAGCCCAAAAGGGACCATCGCCATGGTGAAAATGGCAAAGGCTTCAGCCTGGCTGGATGGCCGGGATTATGTGACGCCTGCAGACGTGGAACGGCAGTTTCCCTACGTGATTACACACCGGATCACCATGAATGTTGAAGCGAGAATGGAAAACAGATCGAAGGAGGAGATTGTCCGGGAAATTCTGGAAAATACAAAAAGGCCGCCGATGGGGGAGAAGAGCCGATGAAAAGAGAGGCCTTTCTCCTTTTTGTCATTTTATCCTTCTATATAGCGGGACTGTACCGGCATCCTCCTCTTCTGGTGCTGAGTACGGCGGCGCTGCTTTCCCTTCCGCTTCTGTTTCTGTATTCTCTTGACGGAGTGCGTATGAGTGCTCTGGCTGTCTTTTCCCTGGCGGGCCTTCTTGGCGGCGTCCTGTGGCTGAGCTGGAATCGAAGGAAAGGTATATTTTATCTGCTGCTTTTTATCCTGCTTCCGGCGGGCGTTCTGTACGTTTATCTGCTTCGGGATACGCTGCGGCGGCAGCTTGGCGGGAGAATGAGAAAATAACGAAAGAGGATGGAGGACGATTGGAAATGGACAGAGAAAAAGGCTGTCGGAAAAACGATGTAGCCTGCCGGACATCCGGGCAGGTGCCTCTGAAGGAACCTGGCCGGTCAGCCTGCCGGAGGTTCTGGCGGACATTATGTCTGGCGGCCCGTCAGGCAATATTTCCGGCAGCATGCCTTGTGTTTCTGTCCTGTCTGGCGGGCTGCGGCAGCCTGAAACGGACGGCGGCCGTGACGCAGACAGCTTCCGCGCAGACATTGATGGGACAGGCGGCTGCTTTATCGGAAACGGAGGAAATGGAGGGCAACGGATCGGAAACGGCCTCGGCGGGGCTGGTTGCCGAAGAGGAAGGCACTTCGAAAACGGATGACGTTGAGAGAGATGAGGCCGGTTCTGCAATGCGCGGAAGCGGTGAACTCCTTTACGCTTCGGAGGTCCCGCTTTTGAACGAAGAGCAGGAACAGCTTATTCTGGATTATATGAACCTGTATTTCTCCTCCCTGGAGGATCTTGAGCCGCAGGATGAGATCGCCTCTCTTTTTTCAGATGAGGAACAGGCGGCCTATGCGGACAGATATGTGGACGAACGAAACGATGCGTGGCCCGACTATGCCGGAAGCGGAGGAAACTGCCAGAATTTTGCCTCACAGGTGCTCCTTGCCGGAGGAATTCCCATGGATATCTACGGAGATGCGGTCTGGAAATGGTATTCGGACGAGGTGTCCAACAGTCCGGGCGCTCAGGGACGCTCCAGCTCCTGGACCGGCGTAAATGAGTTTGTGGAATATGCGGCGGCAAATTCCGGATACGGCCTTGTGGCGGAGACGGAAGCGCCTTACTTTTCCGGAGAACCCGGAGATCTGCTCCATATGGGGATCGACGGGGACTGGGGCCATACGGTGGTGATTGCGTCTGCGGTGACAAACGCACAGGGCGAGGTGGTGGATTATCTGGTGGATTCCAACACGGGCAACCTGCGCAGCTATCCGGCCAGCCTGTACGGGTATCCGGAAATCATTCTGACCAGGATCGCGGGATGGAATGAAGGATAAAACGGAGGGCGCGCCGGTACAGCGCTGAAAATGGATGCAGTCAAAGACGAGAGAGAATATTGAGGTGACAAAATATGTTCAGATTGTTTGTTCTTGCGATGACACTAATAATAATGATACCCTGTTGTATTTTGTGCCTGGGTCTGGCTGTCCTTTCCATCTGGCGAATTTGTCAGGACAGCCGGTAGAAACTGGACAGTTTATACCGGCATGGCGGATTCAGGGCTTTTAAAACAGAATTTTGTAGGGCTTTTAAAATAGAATTTTCTCTTGCATTTTGCATCTCATATGGTAAGCTGTTTTCGGAAACGACTTCTTTTGCACAAAAAGTCAGATTTTCCGGAAATGAGGAAACGCCCATGTATTTACTTTTGCTCGCAATTATCTATGCTGCATTCATCAGTCTCGGCCTTCCGGATTCCCTCCTGGGATCTGCCTGTCCCGTGATGCATGAGATGCCTGGAGTTCCGGTTCCCTGGGCCGGACTCGTAACCATGATCATTTCGGCGGGAACCATTATTTCCTGCCTTTTTTCTGACCGGCTGATGCGATGAAAGGAGGCGGATAAGAAGATGAAAACCAAAATACTGGCGGAGGATTCGCAGATTCTGGTCTGCTTAAAGCCCGCAGGTCTTGCGGTTCAGAGCGCAAGGCCCGGAGAGGCGGATATGGTAAGCGAGCTGAAAAATTATCTGGCGGTGTCTCAAAGATCGAAGAGTTCGTCGGGAAGCGGAGGCAGGCTTCCCTATCTGGGGCTGGTGCACCGGCTGGATCAGCCGGTCTCCGGCATCCTTGTGTTTGCGAAGACGCCGAAGGCGGCGGCCGAGCTTTCCCGGCAGGCGTCCGGAGCAGGTACCGGGAAGCTTTCGGGGGTAAAGAAAGAAAACGGTGTAGAAAAAGGGATGGAAAAGGAATATCGTGCGCTGGTTTATGTGGAGGAAGGCATTTCTCTTCCGGACGCGGGAAGAGAGCGGGAGCTGGTGGACTGGCTGAAGAAGGAGCCCGGACAGAATCTGTCCCGGGTGGTCCCCACAGGAACGTCCGGCGCGAAACGGGCAGAGCTGTCTTTTCGTGTGGCGGAAACGGGGGACGGCCCGGAAAGCCGTCACAGCTGTCTTGCCATCCGGCTGTATACAGGAAGGCATCACCAGATCCGCGTCCAGCTCGCCCATGCAGGACTGCCTCTCTTGGGAGACGCCCGTTATGGAAGCGTGCGGAGCCGGGAATATTCCGCCCGGCTTGGAATCCGTTCCATTTGTCTGTGTGCCTGCCGGCTGAGCTTTTTTCATCCGGCCACGGGAAAACGGATGGAGTTTGAGACCAGGGAATATCCCTGGAGCGGAATTACATTCGGAACCGGAGAAACAGGCTGAATAGGTGAATCAGGCAGGGCGGAGGCCGGGAAAGAGACAGAAAGCCGGAAAAAGAACAAAGCAGGAGATGGAGGAAAAAATGGCAGAATCGGAACAGAAAATCGAACCGAAGCAGGAAGAGCGGAAAGATCGGACTCTGCAGGATATGCCAAAGGAGGATCAGGGAGAAAAACGGGAGCAGAATGCGGAAGCGCAGCCGGACAGAGGGCTGGAATGGTTCCTTGGAAATGTGAAGGACTGTACGGAATTTCTGGTCGTCTGCTGGGCTTTTCTGATGCTCACTGTTTTTCCGGTCTATGTAATCGATCATTATCAGGATATAGGCGCTTATAAATTTGCCTTTTTCTCCGGCATCTCCACGCTGTTTCTGGTGCCGGGAGCGGTGCTCGGGCTGGTTTATGCTGTTTTTAAACCGATTTGCAGAAGAAAGCAGGAGCGGGAAGCGGCTGCAGTGCTTTCGGGAGGCCCGGGCGGCGGTCCGGAAAGCGGCCTCCGGAGTATGTGGGCGGCAGTCCGTGCGGGGAAGAGACGGCTTTCCTGGCTGGACATCGGCATGCTTGCATACCTTCTTTTCAATATCCTTTCCTTCCTGGGAAGCGGGTTTAAGGAGGATGCCTGGGCAGGTGTGGGCGGCTGGAACATGGGGCTGCGCACCCAGCTTCTCATGATTGCAGCCTATTTTCTTCTGTCCCGGTTCTTTCCGCCCCGGCGTCTGAAGCTGATTTTTGCGGGGGCCATGCTGGGGGCGGGAATCGCCTTTGTGATCGGCATCCTGCACCGTTTTTCCATTGATCCGTTTGGATTTTACCGGGGACTGGACAGTGACACCACTCTGCGTTTTCTGTCCACCATCGGACAGGCAACCTGGTATTCCAGCTTTGTCTGCACCGTGCTTCCCATCGGTCTGTGCCTGTTCTACGCTTCAGACAAAGTGAAGGTCCGCGTGATTTCCGGTATCTACTGCACGCTGGGCTTTATGACCCTGGTGACGCAGAACAGCGACAGCGCCTTTGCCGCGCTTGCTGCACTGCTGTTCGGGCTGTTTCTGGCCTCCTGCGTTTCACCGAAGCGGATGGAGCGGTTTCTGGAGGTGGTGATTCTCTGCGCGGCCTCCTTTAAGGCCATCGGTTTTCTGCAGCGCGGTTTCCCGGAGCATGCGGTGCGTCTTGGAAGGCTGTCGGAAGCCTTTTCCATGGGAGTACTCAGCTGGATTCTGCTTCTGTTTGGAGCTTCCGTTTATATTCTGCTTCTGCATATGGAGGAAAAAAGAGGAGCTTCCTTTGAAAAAAGCTGGGAGAAGATGGGGCGCAGGCTGTTTACATCTGTCTGTGTTCTGGCGGGAATCCTTCTCATTGCGGTGGTCGGCAGCATCGCGCTGAATACCACCGGCCTTCTGGAAAAGTGGTTCGGCATCTCCAGCGACAACCAGTACCTGCTGTTCAATGATAAATGGGGAAGTAACAGAGGATTTAACTGGAAAATGGCCGTCCGGATCTTTGCCGGACTTCCCTTCCTTCATAAAATCATCGGCGTCGGGCCGGACTGCTTCATGGCCTACAGCTACAGCGTGCCGGAATACGCACAGCTCTTGAACGATTACTGGAAACCGGACGTGCTGACAAACGCGCATAACGAGTTCCTGAATCTGCTGATCTGTATTGGAATCGGCGGCCTGCTTTCGTTTCTGTTTCTGCTCGGTGCGGGTGCGCGGCGCTTTTACCGGATCGGAAAGAAGCATCCTGAGGTGCTTATGGGATTTCTGGCGGTCTGCTCCTATGCGGGCCATAACTTTTTCTGCTACCAGCAGGTCTGCTGTACCCCGTTTCTGTTCCTGATTCTGGGACTTTCAGAGCAGCTGGCGCGGCGGAGGGAAGATGCGGAGAAAGAAAAACGGCAAGGAAGGCAGGAAATACCAGAGTAGCTTTACCGGAAACCACACACACTATCCCTGGAAATAAGCGTGTCAGGGAACGGTGGCCGGTATGGGAAATGTCTGGAAGGAAAATCAGAAGAAAATTTTGACTGTCTGCGCGGCAGGAATTGGCGTATATGTGGGATTTCGGTATCTGTTCCCACTGCTTTCGCCATTCCTGCTCGCTTTTTGTATTGTTTACCTGTTAAATCCCTGGCTGAACCGGATGCAGAAACGGACGCATATCAAGAAAGAAGTGCTGCTGGCTCTGGCGCTGGTGCTTGCGGCTGTCCTCGTGCTGGGTCTTCTTGCCGCACTGCTTCAGTATGCGGCCGGGGAGGCAGGAACGCTTGTGGAAAACTGGGACGGCATTTCCAGACAGGTGGGGGGACAGATCGAGGTTTTCTTCGGAGACTGCTGCATGTTTGTGGAAGAGCATTTCGGGCTGGATGCGGGAAAGGTGGAACAGGTGGTTCTGGAGCGGGTGGAGGTATTCATCGAAGAGCTTCGTGTAGAACTGGTTCCGAACCTGATGAAGGAATCCTGGTGGTATGTCAGAAAGCTGATTTCCGCAGCCGCCTTCCTGGGCGTGGGCTTTATCGCCTCCCTCCTCCTGTGCCGGGACTATGACAGCCTGATGCGCAATCTCGGACAAAACGGCGGAAGAGAAAGAGAGCAGGATGATGGGGGAAAATGGAAAACGGATTCCGCAGAAAAGCCGGAAAGCCGGCTGCTTACGGCAGTGATTGCGGCCGCGGAGCGGATTCTGAGCCTTGTTTTGGAATATGTAAAAGCACAGGCGCTGATCCTTCTGGTGATCATGGCGATCGCTTCTGCCGGATTATGGCTGGGAAAGGTGGGGAACGCTTTTGTCCTCGGATTTTTTGCGGGAATCCTGGACGCTCTGCCGTTCATCGGCACCGGCGTCATCCTCCTTCCCACGGCGCTCTGGCAGCTCATATGCGGAAGAGCCGGAACGGCTCTGTGGTGCCTGGCGGTCTATATCTGCTGCGTGGGCGCGCGGGAATTGCTGGAGCCGAAGCTGATGGGAAAGCGGACGGGCGTTTATCCGGTCTTCATGCTTCTGTCCGTATACGCGGGTGTGAAGCTGTTCGGCCTGTCCGGAATTCTGAAGGGGCCGCTTTCCCTCGTGGTGCTCATGGAGCTGTTCCGTAAAAAAGAGGAAGCGCCGGAGGACGCTTCCGACGGGGAAAATGAACAGGGATGATTCAGGAGAGAAAGCTCTGACCGTCCGGCTTATCCTGTTTCCGGCCCCGCCATTTTACAGCGAGGCGCGCCAGATACAGCAGGAGCATCACGCCCCAGGCAAAGGCCTCCGCATAGGCGATAATCATGTTGCCGAAAATATGGGCAAAGGCATAGGAGGCGATGATCCGCACGATCAGGGACAAAATTCCGGCAAAGCTGGAATACAGCACGTCCCCGGTTCCCTCCAGGAAGCTGCGCGCTGCGGTGGAGAGACCGAGTACAATATAGAAGACGGCAAGTCCCCGGAAAAAGTTCCGGCCGATTTCCACCACCTGCGCACTGGCTCCGAACAGGGAGATCAGAGGACCGCCCATCGGAATCACCAGACAGGTAAGGAGAAGGGAGACTATTATCATCATTCCGGTTCCTACCAGAAAGGTTTTGTGCGCCTTTTTTTCATCTCCGGCTCCGCAGCTCTGCGCCACGAGAGTGGAAATGCCGGAGCCCAGGTTGGTCATGGGGAGAATAACGATGGTATCCACCCGGTAGGCTGTGGTGATGGCTGCCACGGTCTGGCTGCCGAAGCCGTTCATGAAGTTCTGCAGGATCAGATTGCCAAAGGCGTTCACACTGGACTGGATCATGGGCGGAAAGCCAAGCCTGATGCCTTCTCTCAGGGCGGTTTTCCGGATCGGATTTTTCCCGATGCCGAACCGGAGCGGCGGATATTTGAGAACAGCGTAGGTCACAAGAAAGACCGTCATCGCGACCTGGGAAACTACTGTGGCAATGGCAGCGCCGGATACGCTCCAGTCCAGCACGGCCACCAGCCATATGTCCAGAATGACGTTGACTGCGGAGGAAAGCAGGATGGAGAAGAAGGGCGCCCGGCTGTCTCCCAGTCCCCTCAGCGCCGCAGAGTATACATTGTAAACCGCGAGAAAGGGAACTCCAAGAAAAATGATCTGCAGATAGTCTGCGGCCAGGTCAAAGGTATCCGGAGTTGTGTTCATCAGACGGAGCATCTGCGGAGTGAGCATGACGCCTACGGCAGCCAGCAGAAGAAAAACGGCACCAAGCAGGACGGAAAAGGTGGAAAGGATGCCGGACATCTCTTCTGTCCTCCCGCTTCCGAACTTCTGCGCAAAAAGAATGGCCAGTCCCAGGGTGAAGCCTGTGAGCGCCAGCAGATAAAAATTTATGATGCTGCTGGTGGAGCCTACGGCGGCCAGAGCCAGTTCTCCGTCCACGTTTCCAACCACGAACGCGTCCACCCAGTTATAGAGCTGCTGGAGAATTCCGCTTAAGATCAGCGGGATGCTGAAGGAGATGAGGCTCAGAGCGATGCTGTCATGTCCCGGCTTCCGTTCTTTTTTCTCATTTCTTTTTTCCGCTTTTATATGTTCCTGTGTTCTGTACGTCATGAAGCTGTTCCTTTCTCATTCGTCCGTTGTTTAAAAAAGGCACCCATGAAACTGACCTTATAGCACAAAACATGCTACACCTGCGGCCAGTTTCCGGATGCCTGAAAACCCGCTTCATCCGGTGACGAAGCGTCAGCAGCGATTGAAAACTATGACAGTATAACAACAGGGCGGGGAAAAGTCAATGAATTTTTATGAAGGTAATGCTCAGATGGACTCCTTCAGGCCTGTTTTGCCCAGAAAGTCCTCCACAGAAACTGCATTGGCGGCCGCCTTCATCCAGCTTTCCAGAAGTTCGGAATCCCTTTCGCAGAGAATCCTCTCCTTCAGCCATTCCGGAACCGTGCCGCGGAGATTCAGGACCAGCAGTAAAAATCGGGTTCTGCCTTCTGCGATACCTTCTGCCATACCTTCTGCCATACCTTTTGCCCTGCCTTCTGCCAGGCCCGCTGTCCAGGATTTCTCATGCTCTTCAGCTCTTATAGTTTCCCTAAGTTCATCTTCAAGTTTTTTCATTTCTGCTTCATGATCATATTCAAAAATAGACATGGCTACGACCTCCGATCTCTGACTGCGCAGGAATTCCTCCAGAATCCCTTCCCGGATACATTCGCTCACAGCCTGCTCCACCGCTTCCCTGACGGAAGCTTCTTCGTCGATGTGCTTTCGGATCCGCGCGACAAATTCGCTGTATTCCCGCAGCGTCCTGCATCTTTCCATCAGTTTCGGACTGGCGCCGGGATTGATGTCGACGAGGCGGACACGCAGCTCCAGTGCGGGATCCGTTTCCGGCTTCTCAAAAGCGTCAGACAGCTTCAGCACAGTATGGTCTTCCACCCTTCTCTGTCCATTATAGAACACCACAAAGCGGGGCGCGGGAATCCGGATCAGCGAGGATGAATAGATGGACCGGCTCCCTGCACTGACATGCTTTTCCAGAAGTCTGGCAATATAAAGCAGATCCCGCAGCGGCATGTTGGGGTTCCAGGTGGACTGGTGCTCGTAAAGGGTTATCCTGTCATCCAGTAAAAATGATACGTCGTTCTTCATACCCAGATAGATGGCATTCTCCAACGTGGTAACGATCAGCTCCTCCGGGTCCGTGTGGCTGGTCCCGTTCAGCGCATTGTAGAGCTGAAGGAGATTTTTCTTTTCCCGGTAGAGCATTCGGAAAACAGAGTCCTTGTACTCCCGGTTAACGCATACCTGTTCCTGCATAGGCGGCTCCTTTCTTCATGGAGAAACGCGAAAAACGTGTGAAACGCGCTCTCTGCGGCACCGGAGCCACATTTTCAGAGGCTCCTGCCGATTCTGTGATTTGATGTGTGGATTTAAGGGATTCAGCATAGAGTTTCTGAAAAATAAGAAAAGCAGAATGGGCGGATGATCGCCCTGCCTGAAAAGCCGAATGGCCTTTAAGAAATTTTATGCCTGACTGTATTGTAACACCTTCGGACGGGGCAGGCAAGAAAAATCTTGAAACATGTGGGCGATAAAACGCCGGTATTGACCTGCTTTTATGTCAGAGAGGAAGATGATAAAGTGGTTGGAATGATCAATATTCGACTGGTGCTGAATACTTTTTTGCTGGAAGCAGAGTTTTACAGCGAAACCTTCAGGCAGACCATTCAGAGGACAAATCATTGCGGGCAAGAGATTGCGGGCAAGTCCTTGCGAGCAAGAGATTGCTTGCGCCCCATTCCTCAAAAAGTTATAATAATCACTGAAAGGCCCCCTTTCTGTCCGCAGTTTTCCTATATAGCTGCGAAAGGAAAAACACGGAGATCAGGGGCCGGAAGGGAAAAGGTTGAAAAATGCGCCCGACAGCGTATTTTTCAATCGGAATTTGCGACGCTTCGGCATGGAGGTAAACATAAGGATGACACATCAGACATACATAGGAGACCTGCACATACATTCCCGGTTTTCCCGGGCAACGAGCAGGGACGGCGATCCGGAGCATCTGGAATTCATGGCGAGAAAAAAGGGAATTCATATTCTGGGAACAGGGGATTTCACCCACCCCACATGGCGGGCAGAGCTGATGGAAAAGCTGGAACCCGCGGAGGATGGGCTTTATGTGCTGAAGGAGGAGTACCGTATCCGTCAGGAGGGCGTGCCGGAGGAGAAGCCGCGTTTTCTGGTGACGGGAGAGATCAGCTCCATTTATAAGAAAAACGAAAGGGTGCGCAAGGTGCACAGCCTGCTCCTGCTGCCCGGACTTGAGGAGGCGGAGGCCCTTTCCAGACGGCTGGAGCTGATCGGAAACATTCATTCGGACGGCAGGCCGATTCTGGGGCTGGACTGCAGAGATCTGCTGGAAATCATGCTGGAAACCTGTCCGGAAGCCGTATATGTTCCGGCCCATATCTGGACGCCTCATTTTTCGCTGTTCGGGGCTTTTTCCGGCTTTGATTCCATCGAGGAATGCTTTGGGGATCTGACGCCCTACATCCATGCGCTGGAAACGGGACTTTCTTCCGATCCGCCCATGAACTGGAAGGTTTCCGCGCTGGACTCCTATTTCCTGGTTTCCAATTCGGACGCCCATTCCCCGGCGAAGCTGGGACGTGAGGCTACTCTGTTTCAGACGGAGCTGTCCTATGCCGGAATTGCGAAGGCCATAAACACGGGAGAGGGGCTTGCCGGAACGCTGGAATTTTTCCCGGAGGAAGGAAAATATCATTTTGACGGCCATCGAAAATGCGGCCTCTGTATCAGTCCCCAGGAGACCGCGGAGTTCGGGGGCCGCTGTCCGGTCTGTGGAAAAAAGATCACCATCGGCGTGCTGAATCGGGTGGAACAGCTGGCTGACCGGCCTGAGGACTACGTGCGGCCGGATGCGAAGCCCTTTGAAAGCCTGGTTCCGCTTCCGGAGGTAATCGCCGCTTCCACCGGAGCCAGTGCGGCCGGAAAGAAGGTACAGGAAACCTGTGACAGGCTGGTTGGGGCGCTGGGACCGGAATTTTTCATCCTGAGGCAGGCGCCCATTGAGGATATCCGTCACGCGGCGGGGCCGCTGGTGGCTGAAGGAATCAGCCGTCTGCGGGAGGGGCGGGTGAAGCGCACGCCCGGCTACGATGGAGAGTATGGAAAAATCGGCCTGCTTTCGGAGGAGGACATCAGCAGTCTGGAGGGACAGCTTTCCCTGTTTTCCGCGGAAGAGCTGGAGCAGATGGAACAGAAAGAGGAGCGGACTGCAGGAGCGAAGCGCAGGTCCGGTACGAAGCGGACAGAACAGGAAGGAAAAGATGCAGAAAAATGGGGGGCAGAAACTGCGGAAAAAACGGCTGCCGAAGAATTTTCCCGCGAGTTGGGCGCGGAATCTGCAGAAGCGGTGGAGAAATTGCTGAAACAGGCAGAGGAACCTTCCGTTTCAGCGCCTGAAAGCCGGACTTCCGCTTCAGCGTCTGAAAGGGAAAAGGAGATTCTCTCCTCCCTGAATCCTCTGCAGGAAGAAGCCGTCCGCGCCTCCGACCGGGCTGTGGCGGTCATTGCCGGTCTTGGCGCGGGAAAGACCAAAACGCTGATCGCCCGTCTGCAGTATCTGGTGGAGGTAAGAGGCGTGGACCCCGGACAGATCACCGCAGTGACATTCACAAACAGGGCCGCTCAGGAGATGCGCGACCGCCTGAAGCAGGCCTCTGACGCAAAACAGTGCGGATATGAGGATATTCAGATCGGCACATTCCATGCGGTGAGCAGCAGGTTCCTGAAGAAAAAGGGGATTCCCGTGCTTCTCGCGGATGAGGGGCTGAAGGAGGAGCTTGCAGGGGAAGCCATGAAACAGGCGGGACTGAAAGGTTCTCCGGGCCGGTTTTTAAGGGATCTTTCCCGTGTGAAAAACGGGATGACAGAGCCGGAGAGCGAAAAGGGGAAGGAGACGGAAGAGGATAAACGCATGGAAGCCCGCAGGTTGTACCAGGAGGCCATGAAGGAGCAGGGGGTAATGGATTATGACGATCTGCTCCTGGAGACGCTTCGCCTGTTGGAAGAGGAAGAAACGGTGACCGAGGAAGACTGCGCCTGTTTTTCCTGCCTTCTGATCGATGAGTTTCAGGACATCAATCCGTTGCAGTACCGTCTGATGCAGGCGTGGAACCGGAATGGAACAGAGCTTTTTGTGATTGGAGACCCGGATCAGTCCATCTATGGCTTCCGTGGCTCGGACGCGGCCTGTTTTGATAAGCTGCAGGCGGATTTCCCGGAGCTTCATACCATCCGGCTGGAAGAAAATTATCGGTCCACCCGCCAGATTCTCGCCGCTTCCCTCGCCGTCATTTCCCACAATGAGGGTGGAGCGCGACAGATGCGGGCGCACCGTGACGGCGTAGCGGCCGTGCGTATCGTGACCGCTCCGGATGAGCGGCGTGAGGCGATTTTTACCGCAAAGGAGATCAACCGGCAAATCGGCGGCATTGATATGCTGGATACGGAGGAGAATGAACACAGAGGGGATGCGGCGCGCAGCTTTTCCGACATTGCCGTGCTTTACCGGACCCACCGCCAGGCCGCCTGGCTGGAAAAATGTCTGCGCCAGGAAGGAATTCCCTATGTGGTCGCGGGAAGAGAGGATTTCCTGATGCGCCGGGAGGTCCGCGCGGCGCTGGCCTTCTTCCGTTATGCGCTTTACCCGGAGCAGGAAGGGGCAGGAGAGCTTGCCCGGAGACTGCTGTGTCCCCTGCTGGGAGAGGCGGCAGAAGAAAGGTTAGAATATCTCATATCCAAATATGGGAAAAAGATAAAGCGGACGAAGCCGGTCAGACTGCTGGAGGAATGGATGCAGGAGTGGGAGCCGGAGGGAGAGGACGCGGATGCGGTCATGGAGGATCTGAACCGGCTTGCGGACATGGCCGTTTTATATCCCACAATGGAAGCGTTTCTGGATACGCTGGATTTCGGTGAGGACGGAGATGTGCGCAGAAACGGCGGAAGAAAATTCCGGGCTGATGCCGTCACCCTGATGACGCTGCACGGCTCCAAGGGGCTGGAGTTTCCAGTGGTGATCCTGTATGGCATGGAGGCGGATAAAATGCCGCTTCAGACAGGCCTTGTCCGGGCCGATCTTCAGGAGGAGCGCAGACTGTGTTTCGTAGGCATGACCCGCGCCGTGGAGGAGCTGATCCTTACCTGCGCCGAACAGCCTTCCCCGTTTCTTGCCGAGATCCCGCAGGACATGGCGGTCCGGGAAAATGCGGTGGAGGAAAAGCCGGAAGCGCAGATGGAAGCCGAACAGCTCAGTCTGTTTGCTTTCATGTGACACAAAGGTAACTGCGGAAGAAAAATACAAGGCCTGTAATAAGAAAAATACAAAACCGCTTGACAGCCGGCCGCAGCGCGGTTAATATGATGCTGTAGCGCTACATAATTCAGAAATCCATCAAATATGATAACAATTCAGGACGGCATATCTTCTGTAGCCGGTCTGAACTGTTATGAAAAATTTAAGAGGCAAGAGAATGTTTATTAGAAAGAGAAGCAGATAACTTTCAACGAAAAAGAAAACGGGCCGTTCAGGAACGGCCGGCAGATCTGTCCATAGGGCGGTTTCTGTGCGGAAAACGGATTCCCTGATTTTTTAATGTGTTTGCGGGGAGGTTTTCCATCTTTTTTGTGTGTGAAAGTATCTGTGTCTCGGAAGATACAGTTTTCTTCCTTTCGTCAGGAAACTGACGGTGGGACTTCCCGCCGCCGGACGTGCCCCCAGGGGGACGGAATCCGGAGAACGGTTTTCTGTCAAGAATGGAAGAAGCTGTACGGCTGATGACATTCTCTTTTTTGTATGCGAAAATGTCTCGGCAGTTTTGCGCGCGATCGGAGTAAAGGACGCTCCGCCATGGAGGTGAAAATGTCACAGATTGGAGTGAATCATCTGACCTTTGCTTATGAGGGCAGCTTTGACAATATTTTTGAAGACGTATCTTTTACCCTCGATACAGACTGGAAGCTGGGACTGATCGGACGCAACGGAAAGGGAAAGACTACTTTCCTGAACCTGCTCCTTGGGAAATATCCTTATGAGGGAAGCATCCGCACTTCCGCGGTTTTCGATTACTTTCCGTATCCGGTTACGGAAGAACAGAAAAGTCAGCCTGCCGCGGAGTTTGTGGAGGAGCTGAAAGGCGGCTGCGAGCCGTGGCGCGTGATCTGCGAGCTGGAGCTCCTGCGGGAAAACGCGGAAATCCTTTACCGGCCCTACGGGACTCTGAGTCCGGGAGAGCGCACGAAAGTGATGCTGGCAGTGCTTTTTTCCGGGGAGAACGATTTTCTGCTGATTGATGAACCCACGAATCATCTGGATCAGGAAGCCAGAGAAACGGTGAAACGGTATCTGGCGGGAAAGAAGGGCTTTATTCTGGTATCCCACGACAGGGACCTGCTGGACGCCTGCGTGGATCATGTGCTGGTTTTAAACCGCCGGACCATCGAGGTACAGAGCGGGAATTTCTCCAGCTGGTGGGAAAACAAAAGCCGCAGAGATGCGTTTGAGAAAGCGGAAAATGAAAAGCACCGAAAGGAGATCGGCAGGCTGAAGGAGGCTTCGGACCGGACAGGGCAGTGGGCGGAGAAGAGCGAACGAAGTAAAATCGGTTTTGATCCGGTGAAGGATCCGGGACACGGCGGAAGAAGAGCCTATATCGGAGAGAAAACCAGAAAACTGCAAAGCCGCGTAACCCAGATGAAAAAGAGGATTGACCGGGAGATCGAAGAAAAGAAAGGTCTGCTGGTGGATCTGGAGGAGCCGGTGGATCTGAAACTGATGCCCCTGACTCATCACAAAAGGGTGCTGGTGAACGTGCGGGACTATTCCATCCGGTATGCGGACTCGGAAAAAGCGGTTTTTACCGGACTGACATTCCAGATCGAACAGGGAGACCGGGCTGCCCTGCACGGGGAAAACGGCTGCGGCAAATCCACGCTGATCAAAAGAATTCTGGAAAAGGCGGGCGCCGGAGAGCCGCTGCCCGTTCAGGAAACGGGCGTCTGTGAGACGGCCGCCGGACTGGTGATTTCCTATGTGAATCAGGATACTTCCCAACTGCGGGGGGACATTCCTGCCTTCTGCGAGAAAAGAAACCTGGACCGGAGCCTGTTCTGCTCGATTTTAAGGCAGCTCGATTTTGACCGGGTACAGTTTGTGAAACAGATGGAAGACTACTCGGAAGGACAGAAAAAGAAGGTTCTGCTTGCGGCCAGCCTGCTGACGCCGGCCCACCTGTATGTATGGGATGAACCTTTTAATTACATCGACGTTTTTTCCCGTATGCAGATCGAAAAACTGATTCTGGAATACCGCCCCACCATGCTGTTTGTGGAACATGACGCCAGATTTCGGGAAAACGTGGCGACGAAAATTGTAAATCTGTAAAACGATTTGGCGCACATTGGAATAAAAGGCGCTTTGGAGTGGAGGTATATATGGAAAGAAATTACGAGATACAGAATACACAGGAAAAGACGCCGCAGGCCCTTCTCGTTGGTCTGCGGCTGGGAAATGACAGGGACTTTGACAATTCCATGGAAGAGCTGGGGAGCCTGGCGGAGGCCTGCGGCATGGAGGTGGCAGCACGAATGGAACAGAGCCTGCCTTCCCCCACTCCCGCTTACTATATTGGAAGCGGAAAGGTGGCGGAAATTCAGGAGACGGTGGAACTTCTCGACATCGATTATGTGATCTTTGAGGACGCCCTTTCGCCCTCCCAGCTGAAAAATCTGCAGAAGGAGATCGACGCCTCCGTGATGGACCGCACCAGCCTGATTCTGGAGATTTTCTCCAGACGGGCAAAAACCAGAGAGGCCAGACTGCAGGTGGAATCTGCCAGCCTTCAGTACATGCTGCCCAGGCTGGTGGGAATGCGCGATTCCCTGGGGCGGCAGGCGGGAGCCAGCGGAAGCCTGAGCAACAAGGGCTCCGGTGAAAAGCAGATCGAGCTGGACCGCAGAAAAATCGAACGCCGCATCAGCGAACTGGGACGGGAACTGGATGCCATCGAGCATGACCGGGACATCCAGAGGAGAAAGCGCAGCAAATCAGCCCTTCCTCTCGCGGCGCTGGTGGGTTATACCAACGCGGGAAAGTCCACTCTGATGAACCGCCTGCTGACCACCTGCGCGGACACGGCGGGAGGCACCGTGAAGGAAGAAAAAATGGTCATGGAAAAGGATATGCTGTTCGCAACGCTGGATACCACGGTGCGCAAAATTGAACCGGGGAACCGGAAGGATTTTCTCCTGTCCGATACGGTGGGCTTCGTCAGCCGTCTGCCCCACGGCCTGATCAAGGCCTTCCGCTCCACTCTGGACGAGGTTCGTTTCGCGGACCTTCTCTTAAACGTGGTGGACGCTTCTGACGAGCGCTTCCGGGAGCAGATGCGCGTGACCGAGGAAACCCTGCGGGAGCTGGGCGCGGAGAAAATTCCATGCATCCATGTAATGAACAAGGCGGACAAAATCATGGATCCTCAGACGCTTCCTAAGATTGACGGAAACCGGATCTATCTGTCCGCAAAGCAGGGCTATGGAATTCCGGCCCTGCTATCCATGATTGAAGAAAAGCTTTACGCCGGAAATCGGGAGGGCATTTTTCTCATTCCCTACAGCCGCGGTGAGCTGGTCAGTTACCTGAACGAGAACGCGTCGGTTCATACCTGCGAATATCTGCCGGAGGGTGTGAAGATCGCGGCGAGCTGCCGGGAGAGGGATTATGAGAGACTGCGGGAGTTTTGCTGCTGAAAAATTTAATCTTTTGAAATTCATCCGGAATTTCATGGGCTGAGATTTATAAAAGATGGGAAAGGTTGTCTTATCGTTTGCCTGAAGTAAATGAAAAGCTGGAAATAAACAGGGTAAAGGTAAACGGTTATATCAGAAAAGACGGATATTTTTATGGATGGGATTGGATAAGAAATGAGGATTTCGCAAGTCGAACAGATTATGTGGCAAATCATACAACCAGTTTTTTGCTTGGAGGTGATTCCCGTTTATCTGAGAAAGAGTGAGATCAGCCGTAATCCTGACTTCGATATGTGGAAATCGGTCCGAGCTGTCCTTATTTCCCCGAAAACCGGTTGACAATCCCCGAAAAATTCCCTAATATCTACATAGACATAACAGGTGAAGAAGAGGAACAGTACGCTGATTTTTCCGTTCCCAGAGAGAGGGCCGAAGGTGGGAGGCTCTTACGGAAAGCGGCCGAACCGGCCTTGGAGCCTCTGTGCCGGAGAGCAGTGTCCCTGCGGCATGGCGCGGACCCGGCGTTAACGGGAAAAGAGCGGATATGCAGCGCATATCAATCGGGGTGGTACCGCCGGTTTTCCGGTCCCCGGCAGTTTTTGGAGCTGTCCGGGAGAAGAAAACCGGCGGTTCTTTATTCCTGCGGGCAGCGAGCCGGGCGGACATACAGGTATGTCCATTTGGCGGCAGCAGGGTATTTGACTTTCAGAGAGAGGAGAAAGATTGGAAAATACGCTCGATAGCGTATTTTCCAATCCGGATTTGTGCCGAAGCGTCACAAATCCCATGATCGCAGCGCCGAATCTTCAATTCGGCGCGCGTTCCTCAGCGTAAAAACGCTTCAGAATGGAGGAAACAATGGCAGAAAAGAAACTGGTAGAAGCGATCACATCCATGGATGAGGATTTCGCCCAGTGGTACACCGACGTGGTGAAGAAGGCGGAGCTGATCGAGTACACGAGCGTGAAGGGATGTATGGCGATTAAACCCTACGGCTACGCGATCTGGGAGCTGATCCAGAAGCAGCTGGACGAGCGGTTCAAGGAGACGGGCGTGGAAAATGTTTATATGCCCATGTTCATCCCGGAGAGCCTTCTTCAGAAAGAGAAGGATCACGTGGAGGGTTTTGCACCGGAGGTGGCCTGGGTGACGCACGGCGGTCTGACGGAACTGCAGGAGCGTCTGTGCGTGCGGCCCACATCTGAGACGCTTTTCTGCGATTTTTATAAGAACGATATCCACTCCTACCGCGACCTGCCGAAGGTGTATAACCAGTGGTGTTCTGTGGTACGCTGGGAAAAGGAAACGAGACCCTTCCTTCGCTCCAGAGAGTTTCTCTGGCAGGAGGGACATACCGCCCACGCCACCATGGAGGAGGCAGAGGAACGCACCATCCAGATGTTGAACCTGTATGCGGACTTCTGCGAGCAGGTGCTTGCCATCCCTGTCATTAAGGGAAAGAAGACGGACAAGGAAAAATTCGCGGGCGCGGAGGCAACCTATACCATCGAGGCTCTTATGCACGACGGAAAGGCGCTTCAGTCCGGCACCAGCCACAACTTCGGAGACGGCTTTGCAAAAGCCTTCGGCATCCAGTTTACTGATAAAGACAATAAGCTGAAATATGTTTATCAGACCTCCTGGGGCATGACCACCCGTCTGATCGGCGCGATCATCATGGTGCATGGAGATAACTCCGGTCTGGTGCTTCCGCCCAGAGTGGCGCCCGTGCAGATCATGATCATTCCCATTCAGCAAAAGAAGGAGGGTGTTCTGGAAATGGCCTACGCCCTGCGCGACCGTCTCGGCGGCTTCCGCGTGAAGGTGGACGATACCGACAAGAGCCCGGGATGGAAATTCTCCGAGCAGGAGATGCGCGGCATTCCGATCCGCGTGGAGATCGGCCCCAAGGATATCGAAGCGGGCCGCTGCGTGATCTGCAGAAGGGATACCCATGAAAAGATCGAGGTGCGTCTGGAGGATCTGGAAGAAAAAGCGGATGAAATTCTGGAACAGATGCAGTCAGACATGCTGGAGCGTGCCCGTGCCCACAGGGACGCGCATACCCATGTGGCGACCAATATGGCGGAGCTGGAGGATATCCTCAACAACGAGCCCGGCTTTGTGAAGGCCATGTGGTGCGGCGACCAGGCCTGCGAGGATCAGATCAAGGAAAAATTTGCCGCAACCAGCCGCTGCATGCCCTTCGAGCAGGAGCATCTTTCGGATACCTGTGTCTGCTGCGGAAAACCTGCGAAGAAGATGGTTTACTGGGGCAGAGCATATTAAAGACATGGAGGTAGTTATGAAAATTCTGGTAATTAACTGTGGAAGCTCATCCCTGAAGTATCAGCTCATCGACAGCGATACGGAAGCGGTTCTGGCAAAGGGACTGTGCGAGAGGATCGGCATCGATGGAAGCAACATCGCCCATCAGCCTGCTGGCGGAGAAAAAGTGAAGGAAATGGCGGATATGCCGGATCATACCGCCGCGGTGAAGCTGGTGATCGAGAAGCTCACCGATGAGAAGGTGGGTGTGATCAGTTCCCTTTCCGAGATCGATGCGGTGGGACACCGTGTGGTACACGGAGGAGAAAATTTCTCCGGTTCCGTCCTGGTGGACGAAGAGGTGATTAAGGGAATCGAAGCCTGCAGCGATCTTGCGCCGCTGCACAATCCGGCCAACCTGATCGGCATCCGTTCCTGCCAGAAGATCATGCCCGGCGTGCCCATGGCGGTGGTGTTCGATACGGCGTTCCATCAGACCATGCCGGAAAAGGCTTATCTGTATGGCCTTCCTTATGAATACTATCAGAAATATAAGATACGCCGTTACGGCTTCCATGGAACCAGCCATGATTTCGTGTCCAAACGGGCCGCAGAGATTCTTGGAAAGGACAGAAAGGATCTGAGAATCATCGTCTGCCATCTTGGAAACGGCGCTTCCGTTTCCGCTGTGGCTTATGGAAAGAGCGTGGATACCAGCATGGGCCTGACCCCTCTGGAGGGCCTGATCATGGGAACCAGAAGCGGCGATATGGATCCCGCCATCGTTTCCTTCCTGGCGCAGAAGGAAGGGCTGGATGCGGCACAGGTAATCGACATCTGCAATAAAAAATCCGGCGTGCTCGGTCTTTCCGGCGGAGCATCCAGCGATTTCCGTGATCTGGTGGAAGCTGCGCAGAACGGCAATGATCTGGCCAAGAATGCTCTGGAGGCCTATGCGTACCGCGTGGGCAAATACATCGGCGCCTATACGGCGGCCATGAACGGTGTGGACGTGATTGCCTTCACCGCGGGCGTAGGCGAGAACAACGCCGAGGTGCGTGCCCTGATCGGCCAGTACATCGGCTATCTTGGCACCAATATCGATCCGGAGAAAAACAGGCTTCGCGGCGAGGAAGTGATCCTCTCCGACGAGGGCGCAAAGGTGGTTACCATGGTGGTTCCCACCAATGAAGAGCTTGCCATCGCCAGAGAGACGGTGCGCCTGCTGAACAGGTAAACAGAAGGAAGGCTTTCAGCGCAAATATGTGCGGCGCATAATATGCACGGCATATATTCTGCGCGGAAGGCCTTCCTTTGAGAAAACCCTTCATCCGGGAAAACAGATGACGGGAAATCACCGGTCCGTCTGGACGGACATCACAAAGAAAGGTTTGGATACATATTATGAACAGCGAATATGTTGCGAGCGTCAACTCCGGGTTCTTTTATCTGCTGGTAGCCCTGGTGCTCGCTTTTATTACGGTCATGTGCTTCGTGTTTCTGATCAAAAGCTACCGGGCGGGAATCGCCATCGGAATGGACAGGAAGGTGCTGAAAAAGGCCATCATTTCCAGCGCTACCTTTACCCTGCTGCCTTCCATCAGCATCCTGCTCGGCGTCATTGCCTTGAGCGGCACTCTGGGCGTTCCGCTTTCCTGGCTGCGCCTCTCTGTCATCGGCGCGCTGCAGTATGAGCTGAACGTGGCGGAAATCGCGGCGCAGAGCGTGGGACTGAGCGGCCTGCGGCTGTCGGAGATGAACATGACGGCCTTCGTTACCATTTTCCTGGTCATGACGGTAGGCATTTTAAGCGGCGTGTTCTGCTGTATTTTCTTCCTGAAAAAATATCTGAAAAAAGTGCAGAGCGCGCCCAAAAAGAACGGAGGGAAGCCGGGATTTGGCGACCACGCCACTACCTGTATGTTCGTGGGACTCTGCGGCGCTTACATCGGCTCCTATGTGGGAACTCTGACGAGCAGCGGAAACTACGTGCCCCTTGCGGTGGCGGCTGTCTCGGCGGTTTTCATGGCGGTGTTTGAATATTTCACCAATAAAAAGGGCATGGCGGTTCTGGATAACTTCAGCCTGGCGGTCAGCATGCTGGCGGGCATGGTTGCCGCGGTGCTGATGAGCCTGTAAGAGGCAGAAAAGAGGTATTGTAGATGGACGAGAAGAAAGCACAGGAATTTCTGGAAGAATTTAATGCGGGACTGCACCGCCTGGGCAGGATTACGCTGATCGTCAGCGTGATCCTTCTGGTAGGCGCTCCCTTTGTTATCGGTGCGGTGAACGGCGTAATGCCGGATCTGAGAGGCTTTTTAAGCGGCTTTGCCAAGGTGGGAATCATTTATATTCCCGTGGGCATTGTGGAATTTCTGGTTTATACTCCCATGCTGGGAGCGGGAGGAAGCTATCTGGCCTTCATCACCGGAAATGTGACCAATATGAAAATCCCCTGCGCCATCAATGCCAGGGATATCGCAAAGACAAAGGTGGGAACGCCGGAAAATGAGATCATTTCCACCCTCAGCGTGGCCACCAGCGCCATCGTCACCACTCTGGTCATCGTGGTGGGTGTGGTTCTGATGATTCCGCTCCGCCCGGTGCTGGAAAACCCGGTGCTGGTACCGGCCTTTGACAACGTGGTGCCCGCCCTGTTCGGCGCGCTGGGGCTGAAATATTTTTCCAAGAGTCCCAAAATCGCGGTGGTACCCGTGCTGTTCATGACCCTGCTGTGCGTGCTGGTGCCGTCGATGATTTCCCAGACCAGCATCCTGATCATTCCCTCCGGCGCTCTGGCGCTGGCGATCGGCTACGTGCTGTTTAAAAAAGGGAAACTGTAAAAAACGGGAAGACGGAAAATGGTGTGGTAAAATTGCGCGGTAAAAAGGCATTTTACAGCGCCTGGAAAAGGAGGAAGTCATGGCAGGCTATATTCTGCTTGGTATTTTATTGCTGATCGTGCTTCTTGCGGCGGTGCTGCTCATCCGTACAGTCATGCTGAAGCCCACGCCGGCAAAAACGGCACGGGTGGAGCTTCAGGATAACGACAGGGCGAGGGAGTACGGAGAGAGGCTTGCGCAAATGGTCAGAAAGGAGACCGTTTCCAGCCGCTTTGATTCGGATAAGACCAAATTTTATGAGTTTCATAAGATTCTGGAGGAGCTTTTCCCGCTGGTGCATCAGACCTGTGAAAAGCATGTGTTTAACGGAAGCCTTCTTTTTAAGTGGAGCGGAAAGGGAAAGGCGGAGCCCATCCTTCTGATGAGTCATCACGATGTGGTGGAGGCAAACGGTGAGTGGGAGCATGCGCCTTTTTCCGGGGAGCTGGACGATGAGGGAAGGCTGTGGGGCCGCGGTACCGTGGATACCAAGGCCAGCCTGTTCTGTATTTTCACCGCAGTGGAGGAGAAGATCCGGGAGGGCTTCGTGCCGGAGGGAGACGTGTATATCGCCAGCGGCTGTACGGAGGAGTTCAGCGGAGAAGGCGCGCCCCTGACGGCAGCCTGGCTGAAGGAACATAACATTCATCTGAGATTTCTCATCGATGAAGGCGGCATGATCCTGGACGAGCCCATCGGCGGTGTGAAGGGGACCTACGCCATGGTGGGCGTTCTGGAAAAGGGCTACGGCGATCTGAAATTCATCGCCCGCGGCAAGGGAGGCCATGCCTCCGCGCCCGGCCGGAATACGCCTCTGGTGCGGCTGGGCCAGTTCATGGCGGCTGTGGAGAAAAAATCGCCATTTACCAGCAGATTCAGTCCGGCAGTGCTGGAAATGTTCCGCCGCCTGACCCCGAACATGGCCTTCGGCATGAAGCTGGTGTTCGCCAATCTGTGGCTGTTTAAGCCGCTGCTCATTAAGCTCATGCCTCTGATCAGCCCGCCTGGTGCGGCCATGCTGCACACCACTGTCGCCTTCACCATGGCAAAGGGCGCGGACGGTCTGAACGTTTTGCCGCAGGAGGCCTATGTGACGGCGAACCTGCGCTTCATTCCTCATCAGCCAACGGACGAGAGCATCGCCCTCATCACCGATATGGCGAAGAAATTCAACCTGGAAACGGAAGTCCTCTATAAGGATTATCCCTGTCCGGTGGTGGACTATAAGGGCGACGCCTTCCGGCTGGTGGAGCGGACCATCGGGGAAATCTATCCGGGCGTGGGAGTGAGCCCCTATGTGATGACGGGCGGAACCGACGCCAAGTATTACAAGGACGTATGTGATGACTGCATCCGCTTTGCGCCTCTGTATATCAACAAGCAGCAGTATGAGAGCATTCACGGCCTGAATGAAAATATCTACATCGGAACCCTGCCCATGGGCGTGGACTTCTATAAGAAGATCATTGAAAATGCCTGACAAACGGTAGCGAATACGGCCTTCGCACCGCCGGAAGGACGGTGCGGAGGCTGGAAGGACGGTGCGGAGGCTGGAAAGACGGTGCGGAGGCCGGAAATTTTGGGTGGTGCAGGGAAGGAGAACGGAAATGGACAGCAACGTGATTCTGGTGTTTGACCGGGAGAAAAAGAAGGTTCTCATGTGCCGCCGCAGAAAGCCTCCATATAAGGGGCTGCTCAATCTGGTGGGCGGCAAGGTGGAGCCGGGAGAGGAGCGGGAGCACGCGGCTTACCGGGAGCTGTGGGAGGAAACGGCGATTACCCGGGAGGATATTACGCTCGACAACATCGTTAATTTCACTTATCCACATAAGTTTGACGGCGCGCAGGAGTATATTCTGGAATGTTATGCAGGCGTGCTGAAGCGGGATGTGGATATCCATGGCGATGAAAACGATCTTCTGTGGATATCTGTCGATGAAGATTTTACCGACGCCTCACGTTTCGCGGGCGTCGGAAATATCGCTCATATGGTAAAGTATGCGCTGGAAGAGGTTTTTACGGAAGAATAGAAGAGATACGGAAAATTTACCGGAATGCCCTGCAGAAGGAGGCCAGGCGGCCTGACTGCGGGGCATTTTTTTCTGCGGGCAGCGGAGGCTTTAAATGATAGCAGAACGCAGCAAAGCGGCCTGTGTTCGCGGTCTGCCTTTTGTAGTATGTTATTTGGGATAAAAATATAGAAGCAAAGCTTACAAGAATTTTTATAATCCTATAAAAATAGTAATAATTTCTGTTATTGATATTGACAAAGCTTTTTGATTGGGCTATACTGTGAACATAGAACATAACAGAGAAACAGTGCTGAAGGAATCTGAAACAGTCTGTTTTTCTGGCGTTCAGAAACCGGTTGTGGCAGTATCAGTGCTATTAAAACGCAAAAGAAAGGGAGACAAACAATGGCAGAATTAAAGGGATCAAAGACTGAGAAGAATCTGGAAACCGCATTTGCGGGAGAATCTGAAGCGAGATGTAAATATACCTACTTCGCTTCCAAGGCGAGAAAGGAAGGATACGTCCAGATCGCGAACATTTTTGAAGAGACGGCAAACAACGAGAAAGAGCATGCGAAGATGTGGTTCAAGCTGTTAAACGGCGGAATCGGCAGCACGGCAGAATGTCTGAAGGCCGCTGCGGAGGGTGAGAACTACGAGTGGACCGATATGTATGCTACTTTCGCAAAGGAAGCGAGAGATGAAGGCTTCGAGGAGATCGCAAGACTGTTTGACGGCGTTGCGGCCATCGAGAAGGAGCATGAGGAGAGATACAGAAAGCTCCTGGCGAATGTGGAGAACGGCCTGGTATTCTCCAAGGACGGCGACACCATCTGGCAGTGCAGCAACTGTGGCCATATCGTGATCGGCAAGAAGGCTCCCGAGGTCTGCCCGGTATGCGCGCATCCTCAGGCATACTTCCAGGTGAAGGCTGAGAATTACTGATGAGCGGTCAGGCGGAAGGCCTGTAATATCATAGAGAAATGAAAGTCCCCGGAAAGGCCAGTCTCCGGGGGCTTTCATTTATGCGGTGCGCCTGGCGGCGCACGTTTCTTAAGGGTGAAAGTCCCAAATCCGCCCGGTAGTGGGAAGGATATAGCCGAAGGCAAGGGTGTCCATCGTGAGGTGGAATCTGAAGGAAGCCGGATGTGGGGAACCTATTAACCCACGGGCAAACCTCTGGTCTGACGGACAGAAATCGTATAGAAGGCTGTGCATGAGGGTAAGTCTGCCGCACAAGATGAAGCCCGATAGCTACACGGAATCATGTGCAGTAGATATGACAGATGGATGGAGGGAAAGAAACGTGTGGTACCCAGGGAGGTCTGTGCGGTATGCTCCGAAAAGAGTAACCGTTATTGTGAGATAACGTTGAACGCACAGAAGTCAGCAGAGGCCATAGTAGTCGGGAGTTTTTTTTTCCGGTGAAGGGCTGAATCAATAGGAGTCTTTAGTACGACTGGGAAAGGAGGAATGGGCAGGATGGGTACAGAAAACAGGGAAAGCTGCTCACAAAGAGATAGCGCGGAACGCAAAGGGTATGTGAGAGCGCACCGCTCATTCAACCGGATATGGAAGGAAAGGGACAGTGCAGAGCCGGACATCTTAGGCAAGATACTGGACAAGGATAACCTGAACAGGGCTTACAAGAGAGTGAAGGCGAACAAGGGGGCGCCGGGAGTGGATGGGATGACCATTGAAGCGGCGCTGCCATGGCTGAAGGAACACAACCATGAGCTGACAGAGAGGGTATGGAGGGGAAAAGGCACCCCTTCCCCAGTCAGGCGTGTAGAAATCCCGAAGCCGGACGGAGGGGTACGCAAGCTTGGTATCCCCACCGTCATAGACCGCATCATCCAACAGGCGATGCTCCAACAGCTCATGCCAATCTATGAGCCGTTGTTTTCGGAAGACAGCTTCAGCTATCGTCCGGGACGAGGAGCAAAAGACGCTATATTCAGGATAAGAGAGTACATCGGACAGGGATATACGAGAGCAGTGGTTCTCGACCTGTCAAAGTACTTCGATACGCTGAACCACACGATCCTGTTGAACCTGCTGAGAAAGCAGGTAAAGGATGAAAGGGTGGTACAGATGGTAAAGCGGTACCTGAAAAGCGGAGTGATGGAAAACGGTGTTGTAACAGAGACGAAAGAAGGCTCCCCGCAGGGAGGAAACCTATCCCCGCTCTTAGCAAACGTATATCTGAATGAATTTGACTGGGAGTTTTACAGGCGGGGTGTACCGTGTATCCGCTATGCAGATGATATCGTACTGCTGGCGAAAAGTGAACGGGCCGCAGAACGACTGCTGGAATCCAGCACGAAATATCTGGAGGAAACGCTGAAACTGAGAGTGAACCGGGAAAAGAGCCGGACGGTCAGTGTATTCGCCATCCGAAATTTTAAGTACCCTGGCTTCTGTTTTGGGAAGAACGGAAAAGGGATCTATATCCGAATCCATGGGAAGTCATGGAAGAAGGCCAAGGATAAACTGCGTCAGCTCACTTCCCGGAGCCGATGTGGGAGTATCGTCCGAACGATGGAAAAGATAAAAGTCTACATGAGAGGATGGCTGAATTACTATGGGATAGCGGACATGAAGAACAACATCGAAAGCCTGAACGGATGGCTGTACCGCCGGATACGGATGTGTATCTGGAAACAGTGGAAACTGCCCAGAACCAGAATGAGAAAACTGGTAGGACTGGGAGTGGACAGCCATTATGCGGCAACAATAGCCTACGACCGCAAGGGATACTGGTTCAATGCCGGAAACAAAGCGGTCAACTGGGCGTTAAGCAAAGAAAGACTGATAAACTGGGGCTTTTATGACTTGGCCACAGCCTATCAGTCTCTGCACGTCAACTATTGAAACCGCCGTGTATCGAACGGTACGCACGGTGGTGTGAGAGGACGGCGGTTAATCACCGCCTCCTACTCGATCGGAGTCATCCCCTTCACCCCTCCGACGCCTCCTGCAATACAATGGATATAAACTGCCTGACAAGCGGGTTCTTCCCGGCGTTTTTGTAGAAAACGCCGTAGGAAAGCGGACTGCTTCCGGTTAGAGGAACGTAGGCGGTCTCCGGGTCGATGGATGTGGCTTCCGGCAGGACGGCAATCCCGTATCCGGTGCGGACGAGAGAGAGCATCACCTGCAGATTTTCACAGTAATACACATGCCCCGGCAGAAATTTCTTTTCCAGACGGTTCTGGATGCCGGAGATTCCGGAAGGGATCTCATAGGAATTGCAGAGGATGAAGCTTTCTGAAAAAAGCTCCTCTTCGGACAGCTCATTTCTGGCCGCAAAAGGGTGGCCGGAGGAAACCGCGCAGCAGATGGGAAACCGCGCCAGTTCCCGGTAAAATACTCCGTCGTGTTCGGGCAGGTCATCCCGGAAGCCGAAAATCACATCGATTTCTCCATGGATGAAAAGGGTCAGAATCGACCGGTAGGGGATGACCCGGATGAAGGGATGGAGCTGCGGCATCTGTGTCCGGCAACGGCGCAGGACGCCGTCAAGGGAAAGCAGGCTGGCTTCGTTGCTGCATCCGATGGAAAGAATATGGATATTGGAGCCGGACTGGTTCTGCATGCGCAGAGAAGCGACCTGCAGCCGCTTTACCACATCCTTCGCATCGTCCAGAAAGCTGATTCCCGCAGGCGTAAGGGAGACCGTCCGGGTGGAACGGTGAAACAGCCTGGCTCCCAGCTCGTTTTCCAGAGAACTGATCTGCCTGGAAACGGTGGACTGGGTCATGTTCAGCACCTCGGCCGCTCTTGCAAAGCTCAGATTTTCCGCTACCTGTATGAAGCTTTCCAGCTGCTGCAGGTTCATAAACCCGCCTCCTTTACCGATCCTCTGATTAATGCGTTTTACGCATTAATAATACCAGAAATTCATTTCTCTTTCAATCCGGATTGTGCTTCAATACCTTCTAAAGAAAGGGAGAAGCGTTGCCGCTCAAACGGGTCTGCGTTTTTGCTGCGCGGATCGTGCAAAATGGATTGGCAGCAAAGCGAAATGGAGTATTACAGACGGGTTTTAGAGGCTCTGGAGCATTATTTCAGGGAAAAAGGATGGCAGAAAAATTTTTTAAACGGAGGCTGTTACTGGCTTGCCAGTATCCTGCATCAGGGGATTGACGGTTCCATGTTCATGATCAACCGGGCGGAGGAACACTGCGCGCTGTATTTTGAAAACGGGCTGTACGATATCCGCGGCCGGATTTCCGCCAAAAATTTCCATCCCGCGTCGGAGCGGGAGATCAGCTTCATGAAGAAAAATTACGTGCCGAAGTTTGATGTGAAGAAGCTGGAGGAGTATCTGATCCGGGAAGAAAGACTGCCTCTGGGAGAATACTCATGAGGCAGGCTGTCCCCGCAGAACAGCCTCCAGCGCCTCCTCATTCAGATGGGCCTCTACGCCCTCACATCCGCCTTCTTCAGATATCCGATTCCCAGCGCGAAAAAGAGCATAAGAAAGACCGCGCAGCTGAGATAAAAGACGGGCATCTGTCCCGCGAGAAGATCCTCCGACCGGTTGGAATTCATGCCCGCCAGCATGAGGGAGTAGGGGTAAAACATCCGGTAGTCGGTGTTCACCACCGCAAGTCCGCCCACGCCGGCAAGAAGCGCGATGGCGATGGGGACCGCAAAGCTCCGGATAAAGGAGGACAGAAACAGCTGCAGGGCGGCGATGGAAAGCCCGCCGAGGCTGCCGCGCAGAAGCCAGTAAAAGATTTCAGCCGGGGGAAGGCCCTGCATTCCGACGGCCAGACCGCTGATTACATACAGCACACCCACGTAAAGCTGGGTCAGAAGCACCACCACGGACACGGCCAGAAACTGAGCGGAATACAGCATGGAAATGGGAATGGGCGAGGTCATCAGAGCGTTCCGGTTATGGTTGAAATTTTCCAGCCGCCACAGATACGCGCAGTACAGGGCGATGAGGGGAGGAAAGAAAAAGTTGGAATAAAACAGCGTCGCCTGAGTCCAGAGGGCGTACCAGCCGTCCGTCAGGATATCGATATTCTGAAGATAGTTAAAGCAGCCCATCAGCGTACTCAGGATGGGAAGGACCAGAAACACGATCCATATAAAGGAGCGCTTCAGCTTGATCAGCTCAGCGCGCATACAGCGAAACAGCATCGTTATCATACAAATCAGACCTCCTTCTTTAAGAAAAGCCGTTTCCCTACAAAATAGAGGATGAGGAAAACTATGAGAAAACCGGCAAACCAGGGCCAGCGAAACGGGGATTCAAAATAATAGCTGATGCGGTTTTCCTCATCGTACCAGGAAGAAACCGTCAGTCCCACGATATAGTAGCCCCAGGGAAGAAGGCCTGCCACTTTATCCATGGGGAAAAAAGCGGAAAACACGCCCACAAAGCTTCCCAGAAGCCCGATAAAAAGAGGGATGAGCTGGCTGGAAATGAGCAGGGACAAAATCTGCTGCATGAGAAACAGGGCCCAGCTTACCACGAACAGGACGCCCAGGAAGAAGAGATAATGCTTCATGGGAAAGGGCTGTGTGATGGGGATGATACGGCCCAGCACCGGGATGAGAAGGGCTTCCAGCGCGGTCAGAAACAGCACATACAGGCCGCCCAGCAGGAGTTTGACGTCGAAAATATGCCTTTTTTCCTGCATGGTGCACAGGAGCTTCCAGGTATTCCCCCTGTTTTCCGCGTCGCAGATGCGGCTCGCCATGACCGCCAGGGTCAGAGGAAGGAAAATGGTATTGTACAGAGGGATTCCAAAGAGCAGGTAAAAATATCCGTCCCCGAGAACCTCCGGCTTATAGGCATATTTGTTTGTCACAAGGATCAGAAATTCGATCAGCACCACGCCCAGGGGCAGAGCCCACAGGAAGCGCCGTCTTGTTTTGCGGATTTCCACTCTCAGTTCGCGGATCATAAGCTCACCTTCCTTCCGGTCAGATCCAGGAAAATATCCTCCAGATTCTGTTGCAGCTCTTCGATGCGCAGAAGGCCGACACCGTTTTCCGCCAGGCCCTTCATGAGGGCGGCAAGCTCTTCGTCCGGCATGCCGCGGAAAAGGATGGAATCCCCGTCCATCTTACAGGCCACCTTTTTGGAGGTCAGATACCCGAAGGCCGCACGGCTGTTTATGACCCGGAGGCGGATCTGCTTTCTGCTGTGCTCATGCAGATGTGCAAGGGTGTCCTGCCAGATCAGGCAGCCCCGGTCGATGATTCCGGTGTGAGTCGCCATCTGGTCGATTTCGCCAAGCAGGTGGCTGGAGACCATCACCGTCATTCCGTACTGCTTTGGAAGGGAACAGATCAGCTCCCGCATTTCCTGAATGCCCGCCGGATCCAGGCCGTTTGTGGGCTCATCCAGCAGAAGCAGTTTCGGGTTTCCCAGAAGGGCTGCGGCCAGGCCGAGCCTCTGCTTCATGCCGAGAGAGTAATGACCTGCCTTTTTATTCTGCTGTTTTTCCATGCGGACGATGTGAAGCACTTCGTCGATCCGTTTTTCCGGTACCTGCTTCAAAAGGCAGACAATCTGCAGATTTTCCCGCCCTGTCAGGTGGGCGTAATAGGAAGGGGATTCGATCAGGGAGCCCGTTTTCTTCAGGATTTCCAGCCGGTTTTTATCGTTCAGGGTCTGCCCCAGGATCTGGGCCTTTCCATCTGTAGGTTTGACCAGTCCCAGCAACATCTTCATCGTGGTGCTTTTTCCCGCGCCGTTGGGGCCGAGAAAGCCGTAGATACTTCCTTCCGGGATCTTCAGATCGATGTGATCCACGCAGAGAGTTCTGTTGTATTCCTTTGTCAGATTCTGTGTCTGTACTGCATATTTCATGGTTACCTCCCATTTGTTTTATTTTTCCCTCCGGAGCATTGGATGAGCTTTCAGCTCCGGCGGTCTTGTTGTCTGTAAGGACAGAATAAAGGACCTTCCTTACACTGCCGTGACGCCTGCCTTACTTTTACCTTAAATTTTCCGGCGGGCTATGGCGGTGAGGGTGGGAGATGGATATAATGGACAGTGGAACGGGACGCCAAAGCGGCCTGTGGATGGATGATAAATGCGGTGCATTTCAGAAAATATGTAAGTACGTCCGCCGGGAGGCGGAATGGAGACGGTGATGACAGAGCCCTGTCGCACGCTTCGGAATGGAGACGACTATGAACAGTATTTATGATGGAAGGCTTCTGGTGGTAGATGATAATGAAGAGCTGTGCCGGATGCTTACGGACATGCTGCATCGGGAGGGCTTCCGGCAGGTGTATACCGCGGGGACCTGCGCGCAGGCGCTTTCCTTTTTTGAAACGGGAGGCGGGCAGGCGGAAATGCCGGATCTGGTGATTCTGGATATCAATCTTCCGGATGGAGACGGTTTTTCCCTGATGCAGAAAATACGTCTGCACTCCCAGACGCCGGTGCTGTTTCTGTCCGCAAGGGACGAGGATAACGACAGACTGCTGGGCCTGGGGCTCGGCGCGGATGATTATATGACGAAGCCGTTTCTGCCGAAGGAGCTGGTGCTTCGCATCACAGCCATTCTGCGGCGCACCTGGTTTCCTCCGGCAAGGAAGGAGCAGACGTCAGAAATTCTGAAGCTGGGAAGGAAAAGCGTGGACTTCAGCGCGGGAACGGTGACGGATGGGAATGAGAGCTGTACGCTGACGGCAAAGGAACTGGCGATCTTAAAAAAGCTCTATGAGAACCGGGGGAACATTGTGACCTTTGACATTCTCTGCAATACCGTCTGGGGAGATGAGTATTACGGCTATGAAAACACGCTGATGGTGCATATCCGCAGGCTGCGGGAGAAAATCGAGGAGAATCCCTCAAAACCGGAGTGGCTGCTGACGGTCCGGGGGCTGGGATACCGGCTGGCAAAGGAGCATCAGGACGTATCCTGCCGTTGAAAATCAGAAATGGAGAATGGCATGAAAAGCTTGTTTCGAATATACAGACGTTATATTTTTTCTGCTCTGTGGATCGCGGGGATGGTGATCTGCGTCAACCTGATCGTTTTTCTTTCCGTTCAGACGGTGATCCGTTCCTGGTATGAAGAAAGCGGGTCGTCCGTGCTCAGAAGCCAGCTGAACCGGGTCGCGGCGGCGCTTTCGACGGATGAAGAGGGACAGATAAGCCTGGGAGCGGACGGAGAAGCGGCCCTGACGGAGGCGGAGGCACAGTTTGCATTTCTGTTGAGCGATGATGGGACACGGATCTGGGGCTGGAATCTGCCGGAGGGGATACAGGAGCATTATACCGTGGGAGAGGTGGCTTCCTTCAGCCGCTGGTATCTTCTGGATTATCCGGTAAGGGTCTGGAACTGTGAACAGGGCCTTCTCGTGGTTGCCAATTCCAGGGAAAGTGTTGCCAAATACAGTGTGGAGTATTCCAGAAGCACCGTGCAGAACCTTCCCTTTTTTGTCCTGGCAGTGCTTGGCGCAAACCTCCTTCTGATTCTCGTCCTCGCCGTTCTGTCCGGCTACCGGCTGTATGAAGGACTGCGTCCCATCGCCTGCGGACTGGACCGGCTGGTGGATGGAAGGAGGATCATGGTCCCGGAAAACGGAATCGCCCGGGACCTGGCGCGGAAGCTGAATCAGGTATCCCGCATTCTGGAGGTTCAACGGGAGAATCTGAACCAGCGGGATACGGCGCGGACGGAGTGGATTTCCGGCGTATCCCATGACATCCGAACGCCTCTGTCCATGGTGATGGGCTATGCGGACAGCCTGGAAAATAATGCAGCCCTGCCGGAGGAGGCGAAAAAGGAAGCCGGAATCATCCGGGAACAGAGCCTGAAGATCAAAACCCTGATCGAGGATCTGAATCTGACCAGCAAGCTGGAATACCATATGCAGCCCCTGCGGGTGAAGGATTTCATGCCCGCAGCCCTGCTGAGGCAGGCGGTGGTTTCCATCTTAAACAGCGGTCAGCAGGGGAGCTGTGAGCTGGAAATGGAAATCGATGATGCGCTGGAGCCTGTGGTCATGCGCGGGGACGCCGCACTTCTGTCCCGGGCGCTGCAGAATCTGATCGGAAACAGCATCCGCCACAATCCGGGCTGTCAGATTCTGGTATCAGGCAGGCTGGAACGAAAAGAAGGGCAGAGCCTCTGCGTGCTCAGCGTCAGGGATGACGGAAGTGGAATTCCTGAAGAGGTACGGCGGATTCTGGAGGGGCTGAGCCCGTCGCATCCGGACGGCCCTCATATCATGGGACTGCGCATCGTCAGTCAGATCACGTCCGCCCATGGCGGACAGATGAGATTTTCCGAAGACGGGCGGGAGGTGCTTCTGTATCTTCCCGTGGCCCGTACTCTGGAAGCGATAAATAAGAAAAAGAAAGCCTGGTGGGAAATTCTCTGGTATGGAGAAGGAAGGGCGGAAAGAGGCCTTCCATAAGAAAAAACAAGGACTGCCGTGCCGGCTGAGCTTTCTCAGCGGCAGGCAGTCCTGTCTGTTTTCCTGTGGTTGTCTGTTCGGAACGTCTATAGCCGACGATTAAGAACTTACTGAGGAATAACGTTGACAGCGCGAACCTTCTTGCTGTCTCTGGGATCAGCCTCCGTATCGAACGTTACGGCCTGACCTTCCTGCAGAGTCTTGAATCCGTCAACCTGAATGGAAGAATAATGTACGAATACATCCTCTCCGTTGTCAGCGTTGGTGATGAAACCATAGCCCTTTTCAGCGTTGAACCACTTAACTGTACCGTTGCTCATGAGTGGTACCTCCTTAAAAAATGAAAAAATGATATATGATCCTGATTGCGCCCCCTCTAAGGCGGATGCCATCAGTTTACAGGGCGTCCGGCTGTGAACCGGATGCGCCTTGTATTCAAAAGGATCCGTTAAAAAAAACACATACCTTCGTAAATCTTCGACGTGCCAAGGATTTACAAAAATATGTGAATCATGGAATCGTTTGGAATACAAACTAACTATAGCGCGCAGGATGTGAAATGTCAAGATATTTTAGGTTCTTTCCTATGTTTGTTGAGAAATCTTATAATATTCC
>ULPS01061366.1_pt1 | contig 43639 bp, 34 predicted proteins | sample 1953711 | NCBI WGS metagenome assembly ULPS01 (sample SAMEA4835635, study PRJEB28245) | human gut metagenome | biome: gut microbiome; material: fecal sample | place: Denmark | collected 2008 | reverse complement strand
GAATACGCCTTCGGCGGTTCCCCGGAATACGCCTTCGGCGGGGTCCCGTGAGATGCCTTCGGCAGGGCCAGCTCCTTCCACGGATATCCCTTCTTCGGTTTTCGAGGGAACCTTCTCCTCCACCGTCTTTTTCTTTCGTTCCCTTCCCGCCAGAAAGCAGAACCAGAAGCCGGCGGTCCCCATGGGAAGGGCGATCACATAGGCATAGCCATACCGGATGAGAGGGGCGGAAAACTGCCAGAACAGATACCCGGCGATCAGCACCGTCCCATACAGAAGCCAGTCCCCTGCCTGGATGCCCATCCTTTTCATTATGGCGCCGCTCTTTCGCAGAAGGGAAACCGCTGTCAGAATCAGAGAGGCCGCACCGGCCGCCGTACAGAAAGCGCAGGCCGCAACCCACAGCTTCTCCATTCCCCGCAACTGTCCGAACCAGTTTTTCACCCATCCCGAAAAGGGGGTGTCATACAGATTCACATCGTACAGGCCTCTGGCAAAAACCTGGATTTCCTTCGCGTCGGAATCCGCATAGCCCTTCTCCATCTTCCAGTCCACCGAAAACAGATCCGGAAAGGTGAAGGGATAAAACAGCCAGCCGGAAATCAGCACGCCCCGAATCAGCCAGGGCAGGCAGATCAGGACGCCGAGCCCGATATACAGGCCAATCTGCTTCCACCGCCTATCCCGGATCAGCATGACGGCTGGCTTCAGCACCAGCAGCAGAATCACCGCCGCGGATACCTTCACGGTTACCGTAAACACCAGAAGCAGGGAAAGCAGAGCGTAGGGTGCGGCATTTTTTTCTCCTGCCTCCAGATAATCCAGCCATGCGATCAGCACGAAAAAGACCAGAAGCATGGCAAAATAATCCGATGCCGGAGAAACGATCTCTCCGAACAGAACCGTCAGATAGTAGACGGCCCCCAGCCGCAGAAAGTCCGAAATCCGCACACGCCGTCCCTTTCCCAGCGTCAGGAACCCGGAAGCGCACCGGAGAGCCACAACCAGAGCAAGAAAGCCCTGTACCGCATGCATGGGTTCTCCAAACAGCCACTTCATGGAAAACAGCGCGCAGAGCGCGAAGGCCGCGCTGTTATAGGCGAACCGGCTGTGCAGGTTGCCAAGGCCGGGCACCACGCCGTATTCCTCGATCCACCGGATCGCCTGCGCGTGATACAGGCCGGTGTCCACATGCATAAAGCCGCGGGAGGTGCCGTACGCAAGAAGCAGAATCAGAAAAAGCAGGAGCAGCAGCTTCAGCCGGCTGATTCCTTCCGCCTGAAGCCGCCAGAATTCCGCAATCCTTTTTCTCAGAAGCAGAGCGGCCGCCAGACAGAACAGGATGAGCAGCAGATTCGCCCCGGCTCCCACACCGCCGAACAGACTGTAAATCTGGGAATATACCGTCAGAACCGCCAGCCCCGCCATCCACACAGCCGTCACGCTGCGCAGACGGTACCCCAGCCTTTCAAAGGGCAGCAGGCACGCAAAGCCCGTGATAAAAGCCGTTATTGACAGATAACACCAGTTCAGCAGCACAAACAGCATTCCGGATTCTCACCTTTCTTTTCTAAAAATTCTGCGGTATAATTAATTATTACGCGAAGCACAAACACATTCAGGAAAGGACGCACTCATGACGGAAAAAGTGAACTCCCGTAAAATTCAGACCGGTTTTGAGGCCTGGTTCGCCGCCTTCGCCCTCACAAATATCTGCTCTCTGAAAACAACGAGCATTTTCACGCTCCTCTTCTTCCTGCTCTGCTTTCAGGTATTTCTCCTGGGAACGGAAAAAGAACGGGAAATCCTTCCTGCGAAGGAAGGGGGGAGGCTGGTCCTCTCTCTGTCCGCCAAAAGGCGGCGGACGGCTTCCTGCCTGCTCGCTCTTTTCTTTACATTCCTCTGTCTTGCCAGCGAAACGGACGTACTTGTCGGAAGCCTGACCAGTCCGCTCTTTCAGGCCGCCAGCCTTCTGATGAGCGCCCTCGGCCTGTTTTTTCTGTTTTACCGCGGCCTGCGTCTTCTTTTCTTTTATCTGGGAAAACGGGCGCTGCGTATCGGAAGCCTGAAAAATCCCCGGACACAGGATCAGAAGCTTCCCCTTCAGATGAAGGTGCTGCTTCCGGTTATTCTCCTGTGCTGCTGGCTTCCCTGGTTTCTCTATAATTTTCCTGGCGTAATGACCCCTGACAGCATCAGCCAGTACAGTCAGGCCATGGGGCTGACCGGCTACAGCGATCATCACCCCTTCGCCCACACGCTGCTCATAAAGCTCTTCCTTTCGCTGGGCATGGCTCTTTTTGACAACGTTTACGCGGCAATTGCCTGCTACACCATATTTCAGATGGTTCTGATGGCACTGCTTCTATGCTACTGCCTCTGCATCCTATACCGCTATGGAGCGGGCCGGAAGCTGTGTCTTCTTTTTCTAATTTTTTACGCATGCGTTCCCTATAACGGGAGCTTTGCGGTGACGATGTGGAAGGACGTGCTGTTCTCCGGCTTTCTGCTCCTGTTCGCCCTCTGCATATACCGCCTGCTTCATCTGTATCCGTCCGATGAAAAACTGAAAAAACAGCCGGGGCTTCTTGCGCTGCTCCTGCTTTCCGGCCTGCTGGTCTGCCTCTTCCGCTCCAACGGGCTGTATGTGTTCCTGCTTACCTCACCCTTCCTGGTTATCGTTCTGCGGAGGGAATGGAAGCTCCTTCTGCCCGGCCTGCTCATCGTTGCAGCCCTCGCTCTCTGCATCAAAGGGCCCGTTTACGATGCCCTCGGGGTGGCAGAACCCGCCTTTTCCGAGTCCCTCTCCATTCCCGCCCAACAGATTGCACGGGTAGTCCATGAAGGCCGCACGCTCACACAGGAACAGATCGATCTGCTGAATCAGACCGTGGACTATGATTCCATTGCGGATTATTACCAGCCGGAGCTTTCCGACCCTGTCAAAGCGCTTATCCAATATGGAAATCCGGAATATCTGGAAGCCCACAAGGGAGCTTATCTGAAGCTCTGGATTCAGCTCGGCCTGCGCTATCCGCTGGATTACTGGAATGCTTTCGTGGACCAGACCCGTGGATACTGGTTCCCGGGAGAGCCCGGCCTCACCGTTAACGAAAGTATATCCCCCAACGACGTGGGACTCACCGGCCAGTCAGTTTTAAGGGGTACGGCAGCATGGAAGGTGGTTGAAATTCTGAATAAGCTTTACACCATTTTCCCGCTCTATGGACTACTCTACAGCATCGGTGCCTTCACCTGGGCGGCCATTTTCTGGTGCGCAAACTGCGCGCTGAACGGACGGAAGCGGAACTGCCTTCTGTTCATCCCGTTCTTCGCCCTGATCCTGACCCTCTGCCTCGCCACTCCTGTGGCCGCGGACCTGCGCTACGCCTATCCGCTGATCCTCTCCATGCCTCTCCTGCTGTGCGCAGGTCTTGAGGTTCCGGAAAGGACGGCGGGAAAGTCCTGAGCCTTTTCCGCCGCTCTTTCTCTGTCAGCCCAGCTCCTCTTTCATGTATTCCGCAATCGCATCATGCCAGTCTGCGAACATGAAATCCGTGGTCAGCTTAAACATCCGGTTCTCCAGAATGCTGTAGGCCGGACGGGGAGCAGCAGCTCCATATTCCTCCGTCGTCACATCCACAATCTGCGTCGTCTTTCCGGCCAGGCGCAGCACCTCACGTGCAAAATCCGCCCAGCAGCAGCTTCCCTCACAGGTAGCATGGAACAGGCCGTAATTCTCCGTAAACAGCACTGCGTCGATGGCCTTCGCCAGTTCGGATGCGCTGGTGGGAGAGCCAACCTGATCGTTCACCACCGTGATTTTATCATGGGTCTCGGAAAGCTTAAGCATGGTTCTGGCAAAATTCTTTCCGTCACCGTACAGCCAGGCGGTCCGCAGGATAAAATAGCGGTCCGCGAAATCCTTTACAAAATTTTCTCCCGCCAGTTTGGTGCTTCCATAGGCGCTCTGCGGATCCACCGCATCCGTTTCCACATAGGGAAGCGCCCTGTTTTTTCCATCAAACACATAATCCGTGGAAATGTGCACCAGCTTCGCTCCTGTCTCACGGGAAGCGATCGCAAGATTTCTCGCCCCGATGGCATTGATTTTAAATGCATTATCGTAATCCGTCTCACACTTGTCCACATTCGTATGGGCCGCGCAGTTGATGATGGCATAGGGCTTTACCTCCCTCGCCAGTTCCATTACACTGTCGATTTTTGTGATATCCAGCTCTCCCACATCCGTATTGACAAGGCTCAGATCCTCTCTGCCCTGATAGAGTCTGTTTACAGCCCGTCCGAGCTGTCCGTTGCATCCGGTCACAATAATTTTCTTCATCATCTCTTCAAACCTCCGTTACGGTCGTCTGCTTTCAGACAAGTTCTGTTCTATTTTATCACACTGCGGAACGCTTTACCATGATATTTTCCAGATCAGTCCGCCTTAAGGTTTTCCGTTACTGTCCACAGCACTCCACTCACATTCACATCCGTCACCTCAGCCCGGGCTCCAGTCCGGCTTCTTACGGAGCTGAGGCTGCTCATGTGGTCGGGGTGGCTGCTTTTCTTAAATTTTCTTAATTTTCTCCAAATCAACATTTTCCATAGTGACAACCGACCTTTTGGTAGACTATAATAAGAAATGGCGTCGGCGGACAGGACTGCATAAGCACGCTTTTTCGGGAGCAGACTTTCGAAGAAGAACGTTTTTGCGCCGTCCTGTCCGCTGATGCAGATTGAATTTACAGGAAAGAGAGGTATTCAAATGAAAAAACTGAGCGTACTGCTTTTGCTTGGCCTTTCCACCGCAATGCTCCTTGCGGGCTGCGGAAAGAAGGAAAGCGCTCCGGAAGAAGTCCCTTCCGTAACCGGAGAAACCATTCCGGAAAGCGTTCCGGCCGAGACGGAAACCGAAACGGAAACGGTGCAGGAGGATGTCCCCCCGGAGGAAGGCATGGTGCGCAGCACTCTGACAAATGAGTGGATTGATGGAGATATTGCCGACCAGCGTCCCATCGCGGTCATGGTTCCAAATGATTCCTCCGCCCTTCCTCATTACAGTCTTTCCAGAGCGGACATTCTGTATGAATGCCCTGTGGAAGGAAACATTACCCGTCTGATGGCGGTGTTTAAGGACTGGGACAGAGAGGATATGACCCGAATCGGAAATGTACGAAGCCTGCGTGACTATTTTGCCTACTGGTCCTTTGAATGGGATTCCATTCTGTTCCACTACGGCGGCCCCTTCTATATTGCCGACGTGGTTGAAAAGAGCAGCACGGAGAACGTAACCGGAGCCAGCTATGGCGGAACCGGTAAGAAGGGGCTGTTCGATGGAGCCTATTTCCGTTCCAACGACAGAAAGGCACCTCAGAATGCCTACCTCAGTGCAGAAGGAGCCAATAAGGCCATCGAGCACTTCGGCTATTCCAAAACCTACCGTGAGGATTATTACAATCCGGAACATTTCAAATTTGCGTCCGAATCCTCCCCGAACACGCTGGAACAGTACAGCAATGCCTTTGATGTGAAAAAAATCGATATGTCCTCCTGCTATCCGATATCCAAAACCTATTTTGAGTACAATGCGGAGGACGGGCTGTTTTATCGGTACGAATACGGCAAGCCCCATGTGGACGCGGCATTCGACAATACCCAGCTGGCATTCAAGAATGTGCTGGTACAGTTCGCCTACTATGAAGTGAGAGATGACAACGGTTATCTGGCCTTCCAGGTACATGACGATACCAAGGACGGCTACTATTTCACAAACGGCAAGGGCATCCATGTTACCTGGGAAAAGACAGGGGACTACGAACCTACGAAATTCTATGACGATAACGGAAATGAGATCGAGCTCAACACCGGAAAGACCATGATCTGCATCGTGGAGGACGGAGACGAGTTCGGATATGACTGATGAAGGGTGCCGACAAGGCGCGATTTTCAAAGAAAAAGGAGATGGGCTCTCAGAAGTCCGTCTCCTTTTTTCTTTCCATTTTTTATTTCTTCACTTCTGCCTTCTTATGCCTTTCCACCCAGCTCCAGCCTGTTCACAGCCGAGAAAATGGCTCTGACAGAAGCGCGGGTGATGTTGGAGCTCACGCCCACGCCATAGGTGACACGGCCGGTATCCGAATCCAGCAGATGGATATAAGCTGCCGCCTGGGAACTCGCTCCGCTCTGAAGGGCGTGCTCCTCGTAATCCAGAACCTTGAACCGTACGCCGAGCTCCATCTGAAGCCCTCTCTGCACCGCGTCGATGGGGCCGTTGCCCACTGCAGTAAATTCCTTCTCCTTTCCATGATCCGTATAGACCACGGTAACTCCCGTATCAAACTCGGAATCGGTTTTTCCGGTCAGATCGTCGATCTTCAGCCGGCGGAAATGGATGGGCTCCTTTTTATCCAGATACTCTCTGCGGAACGCGTCCATGATCTGATCAGGTGATACTTCTCCCTGCTTCTCCGAAATCGCCTGAATGACATTGGCAAATTCCCGATGCATGGCCTTCGGGAGCTTGAACCCGAAATAAGTATCCATGATGAACGCCACGCCGCCCTTGCCGGACTGGGAATTGATACGCACGATCGGCTCGTATTCCCTTCCGATATCCGCCGGATCGATGGGCAGATAGGGCACCTGCCAGATCTCCGATTTTCTCTCCTGCATCGCATGGATTCCCTTGTTGATCGCATCCTGATGAGAGCCGGAAAACGCGGTGAACACCAGCTTTCCCGCATAGGGATGTCTGGCATCGATGGGCATCTTGCAGCATCTTTCATAGATCTCGATGATATCGTTGATATGCTCGATGTTCAGCTTCGGATCAATTCCCTGAGAAAACATGTTGTAGGCGATGGTCAGCACATCCACGTTTCCGGTACGCTCACCGTTTCCGAACAATGTTCCCTCCACACGCTCCGCTCCCGCAAGAAGCGCCAGCTCCGCGCTCGCCACGCCCGTTCCCCTGTCGTTGTGGGGATGGATGCTTAAGATAATGCTCTCCCTGTTCTTGAAATGCTTATTCATCCACTCGATCTGATCCGCATAGACGTTAGGCGTATTCATCTCCACCGTGGAAGGCAGATTGATGATCATGGGTTCTTCCTTCGTCGGTCCCCATGTCTCCTGTACCGCGGTGCAGATTTCCAGAGCGAAATCCAGCTCCGTCCCGGTAAAGCTTTCAGGAGAATACTCCAGAATGATTTTCCCGGGGAAGTTTGCCGCATGCTCCTTCACCATCTTCGTTCCGTTTACGGCAATCTCGATGATTTCCTCCTTCGATGCATGGAACACCACGTCCCGCTGCAGAGTGGAGGTAGAATTATAGATATGCACAACAGCCTGCTTACAGCCTTCAATAGCCTCAAAGGTGCGGTCGATCAGCTCCTTCCTGCACTGGGTGAGCACCTGTACACAGACATCGTCCGGAATCAGCTTTCTGTCCACAAGCTGTCTGAGAAAATCAAACTCTATCTGGCTGGCCGCCGGAAAGCCGATCTCAATCTCCTTAAAGCCAAGTTTGATCAGATAGAGGAACATTTCCACCTTTTCTTCCACAACCATTGGATCGATCAGCGCCTGATTTCCATCGCGAAGATCCACGCTGCACCAGATGGGCGCCTTCTCGATTTCCTTATTCGGCCATTCCCTTTCGGGATAATGTACCACCGGATTCCTCCGGTATCTCCTGTAATTGAGCATCTTTTTTCTTCCTTTCCTGGATCGGACAGGGGAAGCCCTTTCCCCTGTCCGACTACTGCGATACAGTACAGCGAGCAGCCTAGCTGGTCTCTGCTCCGGACGTATCGCGCATAAATGACGGGCTGTCCGGCACTCCTGCCGACAGCCCGCCGCGTCTTTTTTCTTCTCATTCTCCGAGGCCGCTTTCAATTGCACTGACGAGAGATTTCAGCGCTTCTTCCTCGTCCTCTCCTTCGCAGGTAAGCTCTATCTCATCTCCGCATTTCACACATGCACCCAGTACGCTGAGAACGCTCTTGGCATTCGCCGTGCTGTCTCTGAATGTGAATGTGATCAATGACTTAAACTGCATGGCCTCCTTGCAAAGAATTCCCGCGGGTCTTAAATGCAGTCCCGTCGGGTTCTTAATCACTACCTTCTGGCTTACCATGTCATCAACCTCCTGTTTTCTTACGCCCGAAAATCCGGCTTTTCTCTCTGTAGGTGCCGTTTTTTCATCAAAATCAGTATACCATTTTTTTTCAGATATCTCAAGGCTTACAGCATGATATTCTGAATCAGGTCGGCGAGCTTTTTCGCCTCTTCCTCGATCATTTTCTGATCCTTTCCTTCAATCATGACACGGACCTTGGGCTCCGTTCCGGACGGACGGATCAGTACCCTGCCCTCTCCGGCAAACTTGCGATTCAGCTCCTCAATCGCGTTTGCGATCTCCGGATACTCCATATAGCGGTCCTTCTTGTGATTCGGAACCTTCGCGTTGACCAGCGCCTGTGGCATAACCGTCATAACCTTCGCCAGCTCCGAAAGGGGCTTCTTCGTATCCACCATGACCTGCAGAAGATGCAGCGCGGAAAGAAGGCCGTCTCCGGTCGTGTTCTCATCCAGGAAAATGATGTGGCCGGACTGTTCTCCTCCCAGACTCGCTCCAATTTCCCGCATGCGCTCCAGCACGTAGCGGTCTCCCACCCTGGTCTGCTCCATGTTCAGATGCTCCCGTTCTCCCATCTTAAAGAAGCCCAGGTTGCTCATCACGGTAGCAACAATCGTGTCCTTTTTCAGCTTTCCCTGATCCCGCATGTGAACGCCGACGATACCCATGATCTGGTCGCCGTCCACGATCTCTCCGTTTTCATCCACCGCAAGAAGACGGTCCGCATCACCATCAAAAGCCAGACCCACATCTGCCTTTTCATAAACCACTCTGGCCTGAAGCTCCTCCATGTGAGTGGAGCCGCAGTTGGCATTGATATTCGTTCCGTCGGGCATGTTATGGATGGGAACCACCGTAGCTCCAAGCTCCCTCAGCGCCTCGACAGAGGTATAATAAGCAGCGCCCTCCGCACAGTCCACCACGATCTTCATCCCGGAAAGCTCCACGGAAACCGTCTGAACCGCATGGTTAATGTATTCCTCCCTGGCATCCGCCCGGTATTTGATCTTGCCAACCCGGGAGCCGGTGGGAAATTCCACACCCTGCATCCCATTGCGGATCAGCGCTTCAATCTCATCCTCCATGCTGTCAGGCAGCTTATAGCCGTCCCCGTCAAAAAACTTGATGCCGTTAAATTCAACCGGATTGTGGGAAGCCGAAATCACGACGCCCGCTTCCACCTTATACTTTTTTGTCAGATAAGCTACGGCAGGCGTAGGGATCACCCCCACATAAACCGCATTTGCGCCCACGCTGCATATACCGGCCATCAAAGCGTTTGCCAGCATATCGCCGGAAATACGGGTATCGCATCCGACCATGATGGTAGGCCGATGCTCATTTTCTCTGGTCAGCACCGTAGCTCCAGCCTGACCGAGCTGCATCGCAAGGAGGGGCGTCAGTTCCTCGTTTGCCACCCCTCTCACACCGTCAGTTCCAAATAATCTTGCCATCTTTTCTTTTCCTTTCCTGCGTCATAATCGAAGGCTGGACCATTATATGCGGCCATATCCGCCTCTATTCTCAGCCGTTCGCCGGTGCGGCCGTCCCTGCCGCAGCAGACTCTGCCGCTCCGGCCGCCGCGGACTCCGGAGGGCCTGCAGCGGCAGCCTCTCCTGCTGTTCCATGATTTGCGGTGGTATCTGCAAGGACGTTCACCACTGCGGTCACTGTCCCGATCTGCGTCACATTATCCGGAAGAGCGACGGCAACCTCCATTTCCATCTCTCCTTCGGTCAGCTCGGTCAACCCATTTTCCTGCATCCAGTCAGAAACATCAATAGTTCCCGAAAGCTGTGACACATCAATCGCATTCAGATCGGCCTGAAGTCCTCTCAACCGTATGGAAACTGCTTCCTGTGAATCCAGCGTCACCTGATAACCGTCAGGCACATTCTGAAGCAGGATTCTGCTCTGATTCATCTGTCTTGTCATATCTACAAGGGGCTCCACTTTTGCGGTAACCGCCACCCTGCCATTAAAATCATCTCCGGATGTATTGGTCAGGCTCACGCCGTCCGGCAGATACTCCCGGATATCGATCAGTTCCACCACGTCCTCCGTGGCATCCGTCAGATCCACTTCATCCGCCGGGATCACGATCTCCGTCAGATTTGCAAGCGCATTGTTCCTTCCTGCCACCGTAATTCTGTCAGGCGCACAGGTAACCTCTCCCGTCGCCGCGTATCCATCCGCAGGCTCTCCGGAAGCGGATGCCGTCACGGGAATTTCCTTCGTCTGGAGGATGGAAATGGATACATTGGAGGTACTTACGCTCTTCGTAATCCTGCTGCTTGTGATCTCATTACCATCCGCGTCATAAAGCCGAATCGGTTCAGAAATATTGATGCTTTCCGTCAGACCTTCCACATTTGCTTCCACCACCGCACGATCCACCTGGGATACCAGGGACTGCGGTCCGGAAATCCGCAGGGCGTTTCCGTCCGTTGTCAGAACGCTGCTGACAATATATCCGTCCGCCGGCGTACCGATTTGATCGATCTCAATTACGAGCTGTCGCTCCTGGCGCTCCTCCACCTCCAGCCGAACCATGTCGATGCTCCCGGTAACCTCAATCTGGCTTCCCAGAGAACGGCTGATCGACAGCCGGATGGGAACCGTATTCGTAAAGGACAGCTCGGAAAAATCAGCCGTTGCCGTCACATCTGAAGCGTTGATATTCTCCAGAACCGACCGGTTTGCCCGCACCGTCACCGTCACACGGTCCGTATCATCCAGAACCTCATAGGTCATTCCTTCATCCGTCAGAAGGCTGGTATTTTCCATTTCCACGGGAATGTTTCGGTAAACTTCAGTATCCACAGGATCATTGATATTCACCGAAATCAGCCAGAGAAGCGCGGAAAACATGACGGCCAGAATTTTCAGGCCAATATTATTAAAAATCTTACTTGGTTTTTTCATGCTTCGGCCGTCCTTTCCAGATCCTGCCTTTCACCATGCTGACCTTGCTTTTACGCTCCTTTTCTACGTCAGGCTTGTTCTGGATCTTTTTCAGCTCTTCCTCCAGCTCGGCTCCGGTCAGCCCCCGTGACAGGTTTCCTTCGTATGCCACGCTGATCTGACCGGTTTCCTCGGACACGATCACAGTCATGGAATCCGTCGCCTCTGACACTCCCACGCCCGCCCGGTGCCTGGTTCCAAGCTCCTTGCTTAAGGACATATTGTCCGAAAGGGGAAGGTAACAGGTGGCGGAGGTGATCCGGTCTCCTCTCACGATCACCGCCCCATCGTGAAGCGGCGTGTTATGTTCAAAAATATTGATCAGAAGCTGGCTGGTCACGATACCGTCCACGGCGATTCCGGTTCTCTCATACTCTGTCAGAGGATCGTTCTGCTCCACGACAATGAGAGCCCCCGTTTTCACCTTTCCCATTTCCACGCAGGCCTTTGAAATCTCATGGATCGTCTTATCGGAGAAACGCCCGTCCGCTCCCCTGTTCTGGTCAAAAGGAAACAGGCTGGACAGAAATTCCTTCTTTCCAAGCTGCTCCAGCGCCCCTCTCAGCTCCGGCTGAAGAATGACCAGCAGGCCGAAAGCACCGTACATCAGCGCGTTCTGTGCGATCCAGAGAATGGTATTCATTTCAAATACGGCCGCAATGAGAATGAATACCATGATGAAGATCACGCCCTTCACGAAGACCCATGCCTTGGTATTCTTGATCCACACCATGATATGGTATACCACGAAGGAAATGATGATGATCTCAACGATATCCGTTATTCTCAATGACGGCACATGTGCCAGATAATTGTCCGCAAAGGATCTGATCAGTTCCATTTTGCCCTATTCCCTCTGCCTGTGTGCAGCGTCCCTCGTATTCGTGTGTCTCACTCTGCGGCTGCTCCGCTGCGTAGTTATTTTCTTTACCTTCTTTTCCGGCGTGGATACCGCCATTTTCGGCACCGCCTTCACATAATAATAATACTCGTCATCCTCAAACTGTACCTTCTCCGTTCTGGAATAATCCAGATTAAACCGGAAGAACTGCACCACAAAGGCGATAAACACACCTCCAACGCTTCCGAACAGCACGCCCGGTATGGAGAAATCCGCATCATAGATCAGATCTCCCACAAGGATTACGACAATATCCAGAAGCGCTCCCGATACGATCGCGATGGTCCAGGAATAGTCCACGGACAGCCTTCTCACCAGGTACACCAGAATTGTCGTCACTACAAACGCAGCTGCGACAATCAGCATCTCACGGTTTCCAAATACGCCGTCCAGGATCTCACGAATCCGTGTAAGCATGGACTCTGCCGCAGATGAACTGAGCAGCGACGCGTTCATGCTCATGTAGTGGATCAGATAGTAGACAACCACTCCGCAGGCCACAGTAACGGCAGACAGCGGCGTGCCCCGAAGCCCCGCCACAATCGGAGCGGCATAGGGAATCCGGAGAACGAACAGAAGAGGAGTAATCATCACAAGCACGGCCCCCTTCGGCGTAAACCGGAAATACAGCAGAAACAGCAGCAGAAAAACGACGAGCGCCACTCCAGCGCATTCCAGAGATACCTCGTACAGATGCAGAGTAACAAAGGCTGCAGCGGCAAACAGCGTGAAATTCTTCGGCATGAAGGAGCAGACCAGGGCGATGATGAGAACCACCGCAGCCCCATTGATCTGGCTCATGTAGCCGAGCTGTCCGTTAATCAGAAGCAGGCTTGCCAGAGCGAGCAGAAACTTCAGCACCGGCACGACATATTCTTCATATTTCACATAAAAATTGCGGATGTATTCCCGCACTACAAGCAATGATGTTGTCATAAACGTTCCTCATCGGAATGCAGGCGCAGGCCCTATTCCTCTTCTTCCTCACTCCCGTCAATCTCGTTCAGCATCCGGTCATATGCAACCGAAGCCTTATGGGCCTTCGCATAGGTAACGTGCGCAAGCAGCCACGATACCAGAAGATATGCGCCGCACAAAACGATATACGCGATGAGCGCCTGTCTTCCAAGCGCCAGAAGCGCATCCAGATCCATCGCATAAAATATGGAAGTCATCTCATCCATTCTGTAAAGCAGCCATATCCCGGCCAGAATACAGAACGCTATTGTGGTCGCGATCCAGGTCTTGAGAAGCTGAAAGCCCACATAGTCGCTCCTGAAAAATCCGCAGATCTCCCTGTCCTTTTTTCCTTTGCCTGCCTCATATGCCGCCATCCGGGTCATAACCGCCACTTTTTTTTCATTGATCACGAGTTTCTTACAGCCCCTTTCCAATCGCCAGAGTGATAAAAAATACACGCCGTACCCCCGCCGTACGGCACTCCAGCGCGGCAGCATCAATCGTGCTGCCAGTGGTATAGATGTCGTCAATGATTACAATCGTATTTAATTTTACATCATCCTGCACTATTTTAAAAGCCTTTTTCAAATTATTTTGGCGTGCCGCCCCTTGCAGCTCCTTCTGCGGGCTGGTATTTTTTACCCTGACCAGCCAGCCGGAAAGCACCGGAATATCCAGCCTTTTTCCCAGCTCCTGCGCGAGAAGCGCGGCCTGATTATAGCCCCGTTTCCGTTCCCGGTCCGGATGAAGAGGCACGGGCACAAGCGCGTCCGGATGCCAGGAGAGAATCATCGCTCCCAGGTTTTCTGCGAGCGCCCTTCCCAGAAATTCCGCGTATTCCCTGCGTTCCGCATACTTGAACCGGTAAATGGTCTGGCGGATGCAGGGATAGCTGTAAAGGGCGGCGCCTCTGTCAAACAGATGCCTTCTGCGGCCGCAGTCATAGCAGTATTCCGCTCCCGGATCCTGAAGCTGTTTGCCGCATTTCAGGCAGCGGGGCTCCCGGACCAGAACGAGCGCTTCCCTGCATCCGTCGCAGATATCTCTTCCAAAAGGCTTCACCGGTCTGTCACAGACCGGGCACCTGCGCGGGAACAGAAGGTCTGTCAGAATCCTGCCCACCGCCTCCGTCCGTTCAAATTTTTTGTGAATTTTCATTCGGCTCCTCTAAAGCCATGATTTCCCGGATCCTCACATCAAGACCCGTAAAGCGCTTTGCTTCGCTTTCGTTTCGGATCATGTCCTGAACCACCTGACGGCTCCCCAGTATCGTCACGCAGCTCTTCGCTCTCGTCACCCCTGTATAAAGAAGGTTTCGGTTAAACAGCATCCTCGGCCCGCCCAGAAGCGGCATGATCACTGCCGGATATTCGCTCCCCTGGGATTTGTGGATGGTGATCGCATAGGCCAGCTCCAGCTCCGACGTCTGTTCAAAGGAATAGGTCACCCTCCGGTGGTCGTCAAACTCCACCGTCAGGGTACGGCCGTATTCGTCAATCTCTCTGACGATTCCCATATCCCCGTTGAAAATCCCGACGCCCTTATCCACGGCGATGCCATAGCGGCTCACCACCTCCCACTCAAGCTGATAATTGTTCTTCGTCTGCATCACCTTGTCCCCCTCACGGAAGAGCACGTCGGCGGACTGATATTCCTTTTTGGAGTCCGCTTTGGGATTCAGATATGCCTGCAGAATGCCGTTGAGCGTCTCGGCCCCCAGATTTCCCTTTCGCATGGGGGTAAGAACCTGAATATCAAAAGGGCCGGCATGCACATAGCCCGGCAGCTTTTCCCGGATCAGAAGGATCATGTGCTTGTAAATCACCTGAACATTGTCCCGTTCCAGGAAAAAGAAATCCCTGCTTTTATTATCCAGCGCAATCTCTTTTCCCTCATTGATCAGGTGGGCGTTAACAACGATGTCGCTCTCGCCCGCCTGCCGGAAGATCTTTTTCAGTTCCACAACCGGGAAGGCTCTGCTTTCAATCAGATCCCGGAGCACCTGCCCCGGACCCACGGAAGGCAGCTGATTCACATCTCCCACCAGCACCAGCCGGGTGCCAGGCGATATCGCCTTCAGAAGCGACTGGAACAGCTGGATGTCCACCATGGACATCTCATCCACGATCACCACATCCGTCTCCAGCGGATTGTCCGCGTTCCGCTCAAAACGCGCCCGGCTTATGGAAATGCCGCTGCCGTTCTCATCCGGCAGGCCGGAAAGCTCCAGGAGCCTGTGGATGGTGCGCGCCTCATATCCGGTCGCTTCCGTCATCCGTTTTGCCGCCCGTCCGGTGGGCGCTGCCAGCAGGATATCCATACCCTCCGCCGCAAAATAATGGATGATGGTGTTGATGGTGGTGGTCTTTCCTGTACCGGGACCGCCGGTGAGAATCATGACGCCGTTTCTCACGCATTCCAGCACTGCACCAAGCTGCAGCGCTTCCAGTTCAATTCCCAGCCCCCCGGCCAGCCTTTCGATGTCTGTAAGGACCTTTTCCTCCTCAGACGGAAGGAAGCCTCCCTCCGGAGCCAGGCTCACATTCAGATCCGCCAGCATTCTGGCGCAGGAAAGCTCCGCATAATAGAAAACAGAAGCATATACGAATGCCTCCTCCTGCACCTGTTTGATCACCAGCTTGCGCTCCATCGCCAGATTCGGGATCTGAATGCTCACATATTCCACGGAAAGTCCCAGAAGCTGCGCCGCTTTCTCCTCCAGCTGTGCCTTTGGCAGACAGGTATTTCCGTCTGCCGCCGCGAGCTGCAGGGTATAGAGAATGCCGCTCCGGATCCGGAAATCAGAATCCGTGTGAATGCCGATCCTGGCCGCCAGCTCATCCGCCCGCCGGAAGCCGATGCCGTCAATATCCTCGGCCAGCCGGTAAGGATTTTCCTCCAGGATATGGTATACCTCTTCCTTATAGGTCTGATAAATCTTCATTGCAAGCGCATTCGAGATTCCATATTTCTGCAGGTAGATCATCGCCTCGCGCATTTCTTTTTTTTCTTCCATCTGCGCGCCGATTTCCATGGCCTTACGTTCGCTGATCCCCTTGATCTCCGCAAGGCGCTCCGGCTCCTGCTCCACGATCCGGAAGGTATCTTTCCCGAATTTTTTTACTATCCGCGCGGCAAGAGAAGGACCGACTCCCCGGACGGCCCCGGAGCCCAGATACCGCTCAATGCTCTGTTCATCCTCCAGAACCGTCTCCGCATAGCTTTCCACCTTAAACTGGCTGCCGTATACCGCATGCTCCACATAGCCGCCCGAAAGCTCCAGCCCCTCTCCCTCGTCGATGGCCTGAAAGCTCCCGACACAGGTGATCTCCTCCCCGTCGGCAATCAGTTCAAAAACGGTATAACCATTCTCCGTATTCCTGTATATGATATGTTCCACATAACCGGATACTTTCTCCGCGGATGTCTTATCCGCAGATACCCTGTCCGAGGATATCTTATCCATTCCGATTCCCCCATTGTCTGCGCGGGAGGTCATTCCGCCGGGAGGACACCACTCCACACCGGCAGACATCCCATCCTGCGGGCCATCCGCATATTCAACAAAGGCTGCTCCAAAGGAGCAGCCCCAATGCCTGTTTTCTCTTCTGTCCTGTTCAGATCTCGTCCTTGTATCCGCCCAGGAATTCCACGTATTTTCCGGTTCCGATAGCAACGGCCGTCATCGGATCCTCAGCCGTCATGGTATTGATTCCGGTTCTTTCGCTGATCAGCTCCTCCAGTCCGCGCAGAAGGCTTCCTCCTCCCGTCAGGACGATTCCTCTGTCAGCAATATCCGCAGCCAGCTCCGGAGGCGTTCTCTCCAGAACGCTGTGAATGGCTTCCACAATCTGGAGCGTGGGCTCCTTCAGCGCCTCTTCCGTCTCCTCCGAAGAAACCTTCACCGTTTTGGGAAGTCCCGTCACCAGGTTCCGGCCTCTCACATCCATATAATCAGGCTCCGGCCGCTTATAGGCGGAACCGATCTTAATCTTGATATCCTCCGCCGTTCTTTCACCGATAAGAAGATTATGCTTCTTCCTCATATAGCGGACCAGCGCTTCGTCGAAGTCATCCCCTGCAATCTTGATGGACGCGCTCACAACGGTTCCTCCCAGGGAAATCACCGCGATGTCGGAGGTTCCACCTCCAATATCCACGATCATGTTGCCGCAGGGACGGGAAATATCGATGCCGGCTCCGATTGCCGCCGCGATCGGCTCCTCAATGATGGAAACCTCTCTCGCTCCGGCCTGATAGGTCGCGTCCTCAACCGCCTTCTTCTCCACTTCGGTAACGCCGCTGGGTACACAGACTGCGATTCTGGGCTTGCGGAAGGTCTTTCTGCCAAGGGCCTTCTGGATGAAATGCTTCAGCATCTTTTCCGTAACGGTATAATCGGAAATGACGCCCTGCCTCAGAGGCCTGACCGCAACGATATTACCCGGCGTACGTCCCAGCATCAGTCTGGCGTCTTCACCGATCGCCTTGATCTTGTTCGTATCCCTGTCAAAGGCCACAACGCTGGGCTCCTTCAGAACCACGCCCTTTCCTCTGATATATACCAGTATGCTGGCCGTGCCCAGGTCAATTCCAATATCCGTGTACTGCATAATTTCCTCCAATTCCAAATAAAGGCAACGCCGAAAAGCAGCCTTCAGCCGCTTCCCGAAACCAACTTGTGACTGATGTTCTGAAAGCAGCCCTCGGGCTTTTCCTCTCCTGCGCGCTGTCGTCTCTATTCTCTATTATAGACCAATTCGTCATGAATCAAGCATGGATATTCCACATTCACGATATTAATCGAAATTATGTCTTATCTTATTCGTCATATTGTTTTATTCGTCAATAATCAAACAGGGGAAGTTCCTTCCCCTATTCGATTTCGCTTCGCGCAATATACCGTCTGTTATTATAACCTAAAAACACGGCCTTGGAAAGCCTTTTCATAAAAAATTAAGTTTTCCGGGAATCAGGCTGTTACAGTTCACTCCGCGCCATTCGCAAAGCCGGGCCGGTTATCCCTTTTGCGCGGTCCAGCATTTTCTTCACATAATATCCGGTGTAGGAAGCGGGATTCTCCGCCACCTCCTCCGGCGTTCCCTGAGCGACCACAGTTCCGCCGCCGTCTCCGCCTTCCGGCCCCATGTCGATGATATAGTCAGCCGTCTTGATCACATCCAGATTGTGTTCGATGACGACGACCGTATTTCCGCCGTCGGCAAGGCGGTGAAGGATATCGACCAGCTTATGCACATCCGCAAAATGCAGGCCGGTGGTGGGCTCGTCCAGAATGTAAATGGTCTTTCCGGTGCTCCTCCTGCTCAGCTCCGCCGCCAGCTTGATGCGCTGAGCCTCGCCGCCGGACAGGGTGGTGGAGGGCTGTCCCAGCTTCACGTAGGACAGGCCCACATCATAGAGCGTTTCGATTTTTCTGCGGATGGAGGGCACATTTTCAAAAAACTCCACCGCCTCCTCCACGGTCATATCCAGCACGTCAAAAATGCTCTTTCCCTTATACTTCACATCCAGGGTCTCGCGGTTATAACGCTTCCCTCCGCAGACCTCACAGGGCACATACACGTCGGGAAGGAAATGCATCTCGATCTTGATAATGCCGTCTCCGCTGCAGGCCTCGCAGCGGCCGCCCTTCACGTTGAAGCTGAACCGGCCCTTTTTATATCCTCTTGCCTTTGCGTCGGGCGTGGAAGCGAACAGGTCCCGGATCATGTCGAACACACCGGTATAGGTGGCGGGATTGGAACGGGGCGTGCGGCCGATGGGGGACTGATCGATGTCGATCACCTTATCCAGCTGATCAATTCCCTCGATTCCCCTGCTTTTTCCGGGAATGGTTCTGGCCCGGTTCAGATCCCTCGCCAGCGTCTTGTAAAGAATCTCATTCACCAGAGAGCTTTTGCCGGAGCCGGAAACCCCGGTCACACAGGTCATCACGCCGAGCGGGAAGCGGACGTCGATATTTCTCAGATTATTTTCCGCCGCCCCCTTCACCGTGATCCAGCCCGTTGGCTTCCTGCGCTGCGCCGGAACCGGAATGAAAAGCTCTCCGCTTAAGTATTTTCCGGTGATGGAGGCCGGATTTTTCATCAGCTCCTGTGCCGTGCCGCAGGCCACCACCTCGCCGCCGTGAGAACCGGCTCCGGGACCGATATCCACAATATAGTCCGCCGCGAGCATGGTATCCTCATCGTGCTCCACCACCAGCAGGGTATTGCCGAGATCCCGGAGATTCTTCAGTGTATTCAGCAGCTTGTCGTTGTCCCGCTGGTGCAGGCCGATGCTGGGCTCGTCCAGAATATAGCAGACTCCAACCAGCCCGGAACCGATCTGGGTGGCAAGGCGGATTCTCTGTGCCTCGCCGCCGGACAATGTCCCCGTCGCCCGGGACAGGGACAGATAGTCCAGTCCCACGTCCACCAGAAAGCCCACACGGGCTTTGATTTCCTTAATAATCTGCTTTCCGATCAGAAGCTGCTGGGGCGTCAGCTCCATATCGTTCAGGAATTCCTGAAGCTTCCGGATGGAAAGAGAGGTGATCTCATAAATATTTTTCCCGCAGACCGTAACGGCGAGCGCCCCTTTCTTCAGGCGCATCCCCTTACAGGCAGGACAGGGTGTGATGCTCATGAAGGTCTCATATTCCTGCTTGGAAATCTCCGAGGCGGTTTCCCGGTATCTTCTCTCCACGCTCCTGATCAGCCCTTCAAAGGCGACAGGATAAACTCCCGTTCCTCTCTGCCCCTTATAATGGACCTCCACCTCATGGCCGCCGGTCCCATGGAGCAGGATATTTTTCACTTTGTCGCTGTACTGCTCAAAGGGAGTATCCAGGCTGAAATGATACTCCTTCGCCAGCGCCTGCAGGATGGCGTTGGTAAAGCTGCCCGGCTCATTACAGGACTGCCATCCCATGACGATGATGGCACCCCCGTTAATGCTCTTGCTCTTATCCGGAATCATCAGGTCCACGTCAAATTCCATCTTATATCCCAGGCCATAGCACTCCGGGCAGGCGCCGAAGGGATTGTTGAAGGAAAAGCTTCGCGGCTCAATCTCGTCAATGCTGATTCCGCAGTCCGGGCATGCAAAGCTCTGGCTGAAGGTCATGGCCTCACCGCCGATCACATCCACAAACAGCAGACCGTCAGTGAGCGACAGCACACTTTCAATGGAATCCGCAAGCCGTCTGTCAATTCCGGGCTTCACCACCAGTCGGTCTACCACGATTTCGATGTTGTGCTTGATATTTTTATCCAGCTTAATCTCTTCCGTCAGTTCATACAGGCTTCCGTCCACACGGACGCGCACGTAGCCGCTGCGTCTGGCGCGCTCCAGCACCTTGACGTGCTCGCCCTTTCTTCCCCGGACCACCGGGGCCAGAAGCTGAATACGGGTTCCCTCCGGCAGCGCCATGATCTGATCCACCATCTGATCCACGGACTGCTTTTTGATTTCCTTGCCGCACTTCGGACAGTGCGGAATGCCGATTCTGGCATAGAGCAGACGGAAATAGTCGTAAATCTCCGTCACCGTTCCCACCGTGGAACGCGGATTCCTGTTGGTGGATTTCTGATCGATGGAGATGGCAGGAGAAAGCCCTTCGATTTTCTCCACGTTGGGCTTCTCCATCTGCCCCAGAAACTGTCTCGCGTAGGAGGACAGGGATTCCATATATCTTCTCTGCCCCTCCGCATAGATCGTATCAAAAGCGAGAGAGGATTTTCCCGAACCGGACAGGCCGGTCAGAACCACCAGTTCGTTCCTCGGGATGTCTACATCGATGTTCTTCAGATTGTGTTCGTTGGCCCCTCTGATTTTGATGTATTCCCGGGGCCTCATCTTTATGCTTTCCTGTTCCATGCTTCCTCCGTTTATTCCTTTATTTTCTGCAGCGTCTTTTTCAGATCCACCATCTTGTCACGCAGCTCGGCGGCTGCCTCGAAGTTCAGCTCCGAAGCGGCCTTCTTCATCTTCTTTTCCACATCCGCAATGAGCTTTGTCAGCTCCTTTTCGTCCATGGATTCCGGATCCTTTTCGAAGCGGACCTCCTCTTTCGCGATCTCCTTCGATATGCTGATGAGATCACGCACACTCTTTTTGATGGTCTGCGGCGTGATGCCGTGCTCCTCGTTGTACTTCTGCTGGAGCTCGCGCCTTCGATTCGTTTCGTCGATGGCCGCCCGCATGGAGTCCGTCATGCTGTCCGCGTACATGATGACATGCCCCTCCGCATTTCTCGCAGCACGGCCGATGGTCTGAATCAGAGAGGTCTCCGAACGCAGGAAGCCCTCCTTGTCCGCATCCAGGATGGCGACAAGAGAAATCTCAGGAATGTCCAGTCCCTCTCTCAGCAGGTTGATGCCCACCAGCACATCGAACACATCCAGACGCATATCCCGGATGATTTCCGACCGTTCCAGCGTATCGATATCGGAATGAAGATACTTCACCCGGATACCCACCTCTCTCAGATAGTCGGTCAGATCCTCCGCCATCCGCTTGGTCAGCGTGGTCACCAGAATCTTGTTATGCTTCCCGATTTCCTTTCTGATCTCTCCCACCAGATCATCGATCTGCCCCTCCACGGGACGCACCGACACCTCCGGATCCAGCAGCCCTGTAGGACGGATGATCTGCTCCACCCGGTTCAGCTCATGCGCCGCTTCATACTCGGAAGGCGTAGCGGATACGAACAGCATCTGATCAATATGGGATTCAAACTCCTCAAAATTCAGCGGCCGGTTGTCCAGCGCCGAAGGAAGCCGGAAGCCGTACTCCACCAGCGTGTTCTTTCTGGAACGGTCCCCCGCGAACATGCCGCGGATCTGAGGGATCGTCATATGGGACTCATCCACGATGATCAGGAAATCATCCGGGAAGAAATCCAGCAGCGTCATGGGCGGCTCTCCCGGTGCGGTTCCGTTCAGATGCCGGGAATAGTTTTCAATGCCGGAACAGAAGCCCGTCTCCCGCAGCATCTCAATGTCAAAATTCGTCCGCTCCGAAATCCGCTGAGCCTCCAGCAGCTTGTCCTCGCTCTTGAAATACCGGATTCTCTCCTCCAGCTCCTTTTCTATATTTTCACAGGCAATGTTGATTTTATCCTGAGAAACCACATAATGCGACGCCGGAAAAATGGCCACATGCTCCAGCGTGGAAACGAGCCGTCCGCTCAGCGGATCCACCTCGGCGATCCGATCGATTTCGTCCCCGAAGAATTCCACCCGGATCAGATAGTCGCCGCCCTGTGCCGGATTGATCTCCAGAACGTCCCCGCGCACCCGGAAGCAGCTTCTTCCCAGGTCCATATCGTTCCTGTCATACTGAAGATCAATCAGCTCCCGGATTACCGTATCCCTGTCCTTCGTCATTCCCGGCCTGAGAGACACGATCTTGTCCTTATACTCATCCGGGCTGCCCAGACCGTAGATACAGGACACGCTGGCAACCACCACAACGTCCCTCCGCTCTGCCAGGGACGCCGTAGCCGACAGGCGGAGCTTGTCGATTTCGTCATTGATGGCCGAGTCCTTCGCAATATAGGTATCCGATGAGGGTACATAGGCCTCCGGCTGATAATAATCATAGTAGGAAACAAAATACTCCACCGCGTTCTCCGGGAAGAACTCCTTAAACTCCCCGTAAAGCTGTCCCGCCAGCGTTTTATTGTGGGCAATCACCAGCGTAGGCCTCTGCAGCTGCTGGATGATATTGGCCATGGTGAAGGTCTTGCCGGACCCCGTAACACCCAGCAAAGTCTGGAATTGATAGCCTTTTCTGAAGCCGTCCACCAGGTTTGCGATGGCCGCAGGCTGATCGCCGGTGGGCTGGTATTCTGAGTGTAGTTTGAAACCGGCGGCCTTTTCGCCGGTTTCATGAGCAAGGAGCTGGCCTTTGCCAGCGGATTGCGAATGTCCCTGATAGTCCATTTTCTATTTTCACCTCCCAGGTGACCGCGAAAAAAGTTTGTCTATTAGGCAGAAATTCGTAAAATAGAGTATTTTAGTCCTGCCTTATAGGCAAACTTTTTACATTTTACGAATGCAGGTCACCAAAACGTGTTTTTCAGAACTGCGCAACACCAGATAAACCCCGGAAGAATTGACATTTTTAAAGGTCACCAAACATGACAGTATTATCTTCATTCATTCTGTCATGCTCATAACCTTTGATTCTTCGCTGTCTGACTGAGTAAAAGCAAATGCTCCTTACGGCCGCATCTGCTTTCCTGTCAGTCAGGCAAATTATATCATGGATAGATAAAAAAGTATAGCCACTTTTTAGAACGTCTGTTCTTTTTTGCAGCCATACTTTTTTATCTATTATATTCACTTTTATATAAGGTAATCATCCACTGAAATAACCACGTCCATATTTTCTGTCTGTAACTCAAAATCCAGGTCCTCAGTCGGCAAAACCTCATCAATAAACGGTTGGATTTCATCTACACAGTCAGCGATAATCTCCCGATTATCTCCATACACATCAAGCGTAATAATCTCTTTTGCATGTCCCATCAGCCTGGAGACTGCTTTGGGATTGAAATCATTTTTCAAAAGCAGGGTACAAAATGTGCTTCGTAAATCATGCCATCTTATATCCGGAAAATTATTTTCTTTTAAAAGCTGTTTATAGTATTTAAAATGGAAATCTTTACTGCGTGGACGTCCATAGCTGGAACAGCAGATATAATCATCATCCTGAAACTGGCTCTTCCGACGGCTCCGGTTCCTCTCATATATCTTCCTTTCCTCCAGAATCGCCTCAAACACATAATCCGGTATGGGAAGATCGCGGTAACTGGAAGGTGTTTTCAGCTGGATGTCCGGATACTGGCGGAGAATCGGCTCCCGGCTCATAGCATTTACCAAAGACACCTCCATGCCTGATAGCTGAATATCCGCAGGTATGAGATACACTCCGGTGGATGACCCAAACTAATCGTCAGGCTGTCCTGTGGGTCAACGTCTATAAGCAGAACCGTTTTTCCTGTCTGCGCAGCCCTACCCTTTAATTAACACAAGTGGTGGGCATGCCAACTCCACCTTTATCGGTTAATTTACATCAATCGAAGCAGCTGTACCAATTCATGGGAATTGCCATCGGAATCCTCAACTATTTTTACATCAAACTCCCGGAAGCCATTTTTGCGGTAAAATTCCAGCAGCTTCTCTTTTCTATCTGCCTCAAGGAAAGAAACCATTCCGCCGGCAGCGTATTGTATCTCTTTTACTACTGTCCATGCCACATCTAAAAGCTCCTCACCGGAAATTCGTTCATTCATCCGGTTTGTAAAATTTTTTCCCGGCTGAGCAATTAAAAAAGCTGCCGCTGTATACGTTCCCGTATCTTCATCCTGTTTACTGATTCTCTGGAGCTTACGTTTTACTGTATTACTCATTCTGTTCGCATTGACCGTAATAGGTTTTAAAGCGATTGTAAAATATCCCACGAGCATTCCATCCTCATTAGACAAAACAAGGTATGTAACCGACTGATTCTTCTTTGTAAACTCAATTGCATTATTTTTCAAAAAATGCTCAACATCCGGATTTCTCGGACATGAGAAATCGGAGATAGCCTCCTTTAAATCAGCTTCTCCGATTCCATTAGAATTATCCCTTTTAGATACTCACGAATGTTGATATATGAAAACTTATCCATTCGCTTTCTTCTCCTTCGCTTTCATCATCAGAGCTTTAATCTCTTTCGGATCTGTTAATTGTCTCGCAGATACTTTTCTGGGAGGCACATAAGCATTGGCAGATTCCTCCAGAGCATTTGCAAACGCCTCAACCTTATCCTTCCCCGTGATGACAAAGTTCCTCGTAATACTCGAAGTTGCCATATTCAAACACCTCCTTCGTCTATATGAAACTTCGCATGACTGTTTCCTTACTTATATTTTATTCTATTTTTCCCCATTATACAAATTCAATTTGACAGTAACTAAGTTTAAAGCACGATATTATTTCTTTATTTTCCCCAACACAGCCTTTTTCGGGTATCACCTGAGAAATCTAAGCCAACAAACAGATAACTGGCACTTATGCCTGCGCCTGGGTATATGATATTTAGATAAAATTTATACTTTCATCCATTTCTATACTAATCGTCCATTTTTAAGTCTATACATATTCAATAGAAGACTGTGTAATTTTGATATCTGTCTGGTCGCTATTTTTTTGCAGCTTCCAATAAATATATGGAACTTTATCATAGCCATTCCCAATTTTAGGGCCCAATATAATTTCCTTAATTTCTGTCGCCACTTTTAATCTGAGATAAATTCTCGGCATTCCGCCTTCCTGTATCTTCGTGTTCTGAATATCATCCTCATCCCCTGTTCTCAAGAAAAAGATTCGTACTTCTTCTTCATTCATATAATCATCTTTTTTAATTAAATACTGAATGCGCTTCAAAATGTGGTTCACCACTTTTTCTACCGCTGCTTTCATTTCTTCATTACGTTTTTCTACCATTCCTGTAATTTCATTATAACTCAAAAAGAAAAAGTACAGAACAAAATCGAATGTTTGTTCTGTACCCTTTCTCATTCCCAACTCCCAATATCCACCCGTCAGACACGTCCTTTACGCTGCAGTCTCAGCAGTCTCCTCCTGCCCCTCAGCCGCTCCCAGCTTTTCATTCATCAGCTCAATGGCCTTTTGAAGCTGGTTATCCACACCGTCGTTATAATAGGCGTCACCGTCAAAGGCGATCTCCACGTCAGGTTCAATGCCCACTCCATGGATGTTGTTGCCGTTGGGAGTGTAATAGTGGCTGACGGTCAGCTTTACGGCGGATCCGTCCGTGAGGGAAATGATCCGCTGCACGATGCCCTTGCCAAAGGTAGTGGTACCCACCAGCGTTCCAATACCATAATCCTTGATGGCTCCGGCGAGAATCTCAGATGCGCTGGCGCTGTTGCCGTCCACAAGAACCACCAGTTCCTCCGTCATCTCATGCTCGCCGTCGCAGCTGTATTCCGTCCGCTTTCCGTTCTTGTCTTCAGTATAGACAATCAGCCCTTTAGGGAGAATCTGTCTGGCGATCTCACAGACCGTAGAAAGGTTGCCGCCCGGATTGCCGCGCAGGTCCAGAATCAGGCCCTCCATGCCTTTGCCCCGGCAGACTGCAAGCGCCTCCGTAAACTGATCCAGGGTAACTGTATCGAATTCCGTGATCTGAATATAACCGATGCGGTCATCCAGCATTTCCTGATTCACCGTAGGGCTCTCCACCTGACGGCGGACCACGTCAACCTCCAGATAATCCGATTCTCCTTCCCGAATGATGGTCAAGTGTACCTTAGTTCCCTCTTCTCCCTTTACCAGACTGGTCACCTGCTCCAGCTCCATACCCTGCACATCGGTTCCATCCACCTGATAGATCAGATCTCCGGCTCTCAGCCCGCTTTCCTGTGCCGGAGTTCCGTCGATGATTCTCGTCAGTCTGGGAAGAGATGTTTCCGTATCAATTCCGATATAGGCTCCAATGCCGTAGTAGACTCCTTCCGTTTTTTCCTGAATCTGCTCCAGCTCATCCGGCGCATAATAAGTGGAATAGGGATCGCCCAGGGCTTCCACCATCCCCTTATAGATGCCGTCCTCCAGAGTCTGTTCCTCCACGTCCTCCAGATAATATTTTTCTATGGTTTCCTCAATCACATCCAGCTTGTTCAGCGTGTTCTGCGTCGCCACGCTGTTCGCGCTCACGCCTTCCGCAGTTTCCTGTACGGATACGTTCTGCGTTCTGGAATACTGAAAAAACATCCACGCCGAATATCCCAGATAGATGCCGCCTGCCACCAGCGCCACCGCAAGCACCCCTGTCAGAACTCCCCCCCAGAAGCTTTTTCGGTTTTTCATCTCATGCTGCTCCTTTCTGTCTGAACCTCCGTCCAGAAGGGCTGCTGCCGTCCAACGTTCCTTCCGTTCAAAGCCGAACGCCGCAGTCAGGCCAACTTTCAGGACCTCCCCCCGGCGTTCTTTTCTTTTCAGTAACCATTATATATTTGATCAGCTCAAATAATTCCAGGGATTCACATACTCCCCGTTCAGGCGGACGCTGAAATGCAGATGCGGCCCTGTCGAACGCCCTGTCGAGCCAACCGCGGCTATCGTTTCTCCCTTCGACACGGTCTGTCCGCTGGAAACGTACAGGGCGGAAGCGTGCATGTAAATCGTATACAGCCCGTCTCCGTGATCAATCATCACATAGTTTCCCATGGAGCTGTTGTAGGCCGCTCCCACAACGGTCCCATCATAGGCCGCCATGATCGGTGTGCCGGAATTCGCCGCGAAGTCCACGCCGTTATGGAATTTGTTCACGCCCAGCGTCGGATGAACGCGATAGCCGTACTCCGAAGAAACCCGTTTATAGGAGGCAAGAGGCATCTGAAACATGCCGCCGTCATAGCTCACCTGCGGCTGATTCAGCTCCTCCAGCTGCTTTTTGGCCTCCGCCGCTGCAGCCTCCAGCGCGGCAATCGTGGAATTCTGTTCGGCGACGTCCGCTTCATATTCCGCAATAGCAGCTTCTTTGTTATTGATGTCGGTCTGATAGGAGGTAATCTGCGCTTCCTTCTCCGCTATCAGAGTCTCCAGACCAGCCTCTTCCTCCTCTACCTCGGCCCTGGCTTCCTCCAGAACCTCCTGTTCTTCCTCGAGAGCCGTCTTACAGGCTTCCACCAGCTCTCTGTTCTTGATATAAATGGCAAGCTGCTCCTGATCATAGGCGTTCATCTGTTCAATATAGCCGACCCGGTTCAGAAGTTCTCCGAAGCTGTCGGCAGAAAACAGCATTTCCAGCAGATTTTCCGATCCCCGCTCATAGGAATACTGAATCCGGACCTTCATGGCCGCATACTGTTCTTCCTCCTGGGCAACAGCCTCCTCCAGCTCCTGCTGTGTTTCCTCAATTTCAGCTTCCTTCTCTTCAATCAGCCCTTTCAGCTCGCTGATCCTGGACTGAATCTCAGCCAGATTGCCGTCCAGCTGCACCACATAGGCCTGCAGATCATCCTTTGTACTTTCCAGCTCGTCCACCATCGCCTGAATGTTGGAGATGTTTGCCTGAATCTCCTCCTTCTGCTCCTGCGCCTGGCTGATGGCCTCTTCCTTTTCCTTAATGCTCTGCTCCAGCTCGTCCGCAGTTGCCGCTCTGCTTTCAATTCCGTAAGCCGGCCAGCCGGTCAGAAGCAGAGAACACAACAGAAGAGGAAGAAATGCCCGTCTTCTTTTTCCGTATTTTCCCATAGGCTTCTCTCCGTTCGCTCTTTCCCGGTCAGACACGCAGATGCTTCCGCACAGTAACAAAGCTGCCCAGGAAACCGATTCCCACACCGATCAGAACAACCACAGGCACCATGGTACGGTAGACCTCGTTTACCGGAAGGAACTGGAGCAGTCCCGACAGAATGGAAAACCGGTTGTTAATAAATTCCAGCACATTGTTGTACATCACATAGATTCCCGCCAGAGGCAGGATGGACCCCAGAATGCCAATCAGAATTCCCTCGATCACAAAAGGCGCACGAACGAAGAAATCCGTTGCACCGATATATTTCATGATATTAATTTCTTCCTTCCGGACAGAAATACCGATGGTAACCGTGTTATTGATCAGGAACATGGACACCAGGATAAGAATGATGATGATGCCGGCAGAAACGTACGCCACCAGCGCATTTACGCCGGTCAGCGTATTCGCAGCAAGAGCCGACTCGTTCACCGTCCGGATCTCGGGAATGGTTTCCAGATAGGCGACCAGATCTGCCTGGTGCTCCACATCATCCATGAAAATCTCATAGCTCGCACAGTTTTCCAGCGGGTTGTCACCCTCCGGGAAGCCGTCCGCATATTCTTCCGGAATGAAATTCTCCTTATAATACTCCCACGCCTCTTCCGCCGAGGTGAATTCCACCCGCGTCACATCATCCCTCGCCTCGATCTGCGCTCCGATCTCTTTCATCCGTTCCTCCGTCGTCCCTTCCTGGAAGAATATGGTAACGGAAACACCTTCCTCTGCAGTATGGACGATATTCTGGAAGTTCAGAATCACGGCATAAAAAAGCCCCAGAATAAAGAGGCTGGCGCTGATCGTCGCAATGGACGCCAGCGAAAACCACTTATTCCGGAAGATATTGATAATACCCTGTTTTAATGTATAAAAAAATGTACTAATTCTCATCGATATAACCGCCCTGTTCTTCGTCGCTCACGATCACGCCCTTTTTCATCGTGACCACCCTTTTCTTCATCTCATTGACGATTTCCCGGTTGTGCGTTACCACCAGAATCGTGGTTCCGCCTTCGTTGATCTTCTCCAGGAGCTTCATGATCTCCCACGAATTCTTGGGGTCCAGATTTCCTGTCGGTTCGTCCGCGAGCAGAATCGGCGGCTTATTGATCAGCGCTCTTGCGAGCGCCACCCTCTGCTGCTCTCCTCCGGAAAGCTGCTTGGGCTTCGCCTTATATTTTCCCGCAAGTCCCACGGTCGCCAGGATGGCGGGCACATTTCTCTTGATTTCCCTTGTCGGGACCTGAATGACGCGCTGCGCGAAGGCCACGTTTTCATAAACGTTCCTGTCCTTGAGCAGGCGGAAATCCTGGAACACGATTCCCAGCTTTCTCCTGTATTTGGGAATCTGGCGCCGTTTCAGGTGCGCCACATTCTGTCCGTTTACCAGAATGGTTCCCGATGTAGGAGTAAGCTCCCTCAAAAGCAGCTTAATCAGGGTGGATTTTCCCGACCCGCTGTCTCCCACGATAAATACGAATTCCCCCTTCTTCACGCGCAGATTCACGCCGTTTAACGCCGGAGCTCCGGTTTCATAGCTCTTGCTCACCTTATCCAGCACGATGAGTGAGCCGTCATCCCTGATTCTCCGTCTTGTCCTTTTCGCACCAAAAAGTCCCAACTTATGTACCTCACTTTTTCAGCCGCCTTCCGGCGGCGTTTCATCCACGCGGAAGACGGGAATCCCGTCTTCCTTCCTCACAGGTGTGCCCCGGTACGTTTCGCATCGGGGCATTCCCGCAGGAAGGACGCGGCTTAATATTCAAATGTTTCCATGTACTTCATATACTTTACCACCATCAGTGCGATTTTGAAAGTGATTGCATCCTCAAAAACTCTCAGGTCCAGCCCCGTGCTCTTCTGCAGCTTGTCCAGCCGGTACACCAGGGTGTTTCGGTGGATGAAAAGCTGACGGCTGGTTTCCGATACATTCAGGCTATTTTCAAAAAACTTGTTGATCGTGGTAAGCGTCTCCTCATCAAAGTCGTCCGGGCTCTTACCCCCGAAGATTTCCCTGATGAACATTTTGCAGAGCGGAATGGGCAGCTGATAAATCAGCCTTCCGATGCCTAATTCATTGTATGCGATAATGTCCCGTTCGTCAAAGAAAATTTTTCCCACATCCAGAGCCATCTTCGCTTCTTTATAGGAACGGCTGACCTCTTTGATCTCCTTCACCGTGGTTCCATAGGCGATCCGCACGCCGGATATGCCTTCTCTGTTCAAAAATTCGCTGACAGCCTCCGCCGTCCGGTTCACCTCTCCGGATTCTTCACCTTCCGTCAGCTCCTTCACGATGATCACATTGTTTTCATCCACCGCGGTAATAAAATCCCTGCTGTTGCTTCCAAAGCCCGATCTCACCAGTTCAAGCACGTTTCCATCCCTGTTGTCGTCCGCCTCAATGAGAAGGACCGTCCGGTCCACATCTACAGGGATGCGAAGCTTCTTCGCACGGCTGTAGATATCCACCAGCAAAAGATTGTCAAGAAGCAGGTTCTTGATGAAATTGTCCTTATCGAACCTCTCCTTGTAGGCCACCAGAAGCGTCTGAATCTGAAAGGCCGCCATCTTGCCGATGGTATAGATATCCTCGCCGGCCCCCCCAGCCACGAGGATATATTCCAGCTGCGTCTCATCAAACACCTTAAAGAACTGGCAGCCCTGCACTTCCTGGCTGTCGGCCGGGGAATTGGCAAAGTCCCGCGCCGCTTCCGTGCAGCTCTCCATCTCCTCCGAGGTTGTCGCCACCATTTTGCCGTCCACATCCACCACACACAGCTCCACTCTGGCAATGCTGCGCAGGCCGTCGATCGTACTCTGCAGTATCTGGTTTGAAATCATGTTCTTACCCCTCTCCTTCTCCTGTACAATTTTCACAAAAAATTCACATTTACCAAAAGCTTTTATGTAACACCCATTTTTCATTTTAAAGGAAAACAACAAAAAAATCTATAGGAATCTCAAAAAAATTATGCACTTTTCTTCCTGATTTTTCCCGGCTTATCGCACAAAAAAGACGAACGCAATTTCCATCGATTATTTTGCGTCCGTCTCCCTGTTGTTATATTCCTGTACCCGTTTTTCGAAGAGCCTGTAATGAAATTTTCTTTTCAGCTGCGCCCAGAAGGAGGGATTCTGCATCCAGGACACCGCTCCGTACGGAAGCGATACCCAGAGCCGCGCATTCACGTACTGACCGTAATCCTTCATCAGAACGATATCCTCCGGCCATGGCATTCTGGACAAAACCGCATCCGGAACGACATCGTTCAGCTCATTCACCAGCCGTTCCGGCCGTCTGTCAAACAGCTCATACGCCCCCCGGCCCTGAATATACAGGTTTCCCTGATATTCCTGAATAAGCTCCTCCAGCATTTCCAGCTCGGACTGTGTATCCGCCAGAAGGTAGACTCTGTTGCGGTTTCTGTAAAGCTTGCGCAGAAGTTCCCTGAGATAAACCTTTTCGTCGATTTCCCGGATCCTGCTTCTTGCTGCGATTCCGGCCGCTTCCAGAAGATCCGGTTCCGTGCAGAGCGTCATATCCAGCTGCTCCACGCTTTCCTTGAGCTCCTCATCCCTAGAAGCCTGAGCGATCTGAGCGCTGGAAATATAGGCGACCGTATTCAGTCCCCCGCTTCCCAGAAAACGGTCCGTATTGCGGAGCGCCTCCCGCGCTCCGTAGTCATACAGGGTAATCCCCAGAATCGTAAACTTCTGCATACCTTCTCCATTTTTATAAAAGCGCCAGCAGAATCATGTAGGCAAGGCAGAGTACTATACCCACAATCAGGGGGGCGCCTGCAACCTTCCCCTTTTTTCCGCCGCCTTTTCCTTCCTGCCAGAGCCACCGGATATATTCCTGCCGGCCCTCATTCCTGCACAGCCATACCAGCACGCAGCCCGCAAGGGCAGTGCATACCAGCGCGAGCACCAGATAGACGCAGATCGTGGGAAGAAGCTCCTCCGGTCCCATGATCTGCTGCGCCTGCTCCTCCAGAAGCCACGGGAAAAAGCGGTCATATACATACATCAGGACAACCGACTGCGCATTAAAGACCATGTGCATCAGGATGGGTGCCAGCAGACTTCCCGTGGCCTCCATCAGAAGCGCCATGGCGACACCCAGCGCAAACGCATAGGGCGCCTGATTGAAATTCATGTGGATCAGCCCGAACAGAAGAGAAGAAAGCAGAACCGCCTTCAATGCGTTTCCGCTCTTCAGATATCCCCTGTAAAGAATTCCCCTGAAGGCAAGCTCCTCGCATACCGGCCCGAAAACAGCCATCATGAAAAGCATGACCGGGAAAGGATATTCCAGCACCTGTCCGCTCATGTCCGTCACCGCATTGTCCACAAACAGCATACTCACCGCGTTCAGAAATGTCGTCAGGGGCCCCATCAGAAAGGTGAACACCACGACCATCAGAACCGATGTAAATTTAAGTCCGTGAAAGCATAATACCCGGCCCGGTTTTTCCCGCGAAGCCAGAAGTGCGGTAAGGGCAGGAACCACCAGCAGCATTTCACTCAGAAAAAGGTTCATCAGAATGCTCATGGACGTAATTCTTCCGACCAGAAGCACAATGACCACCGCAAAATGCAGAAGCACCATTCCCAAAAAGCCCAGGTTCGCTTTTCTGTAATTCATCCGTAATTCCTTCTTTCCCCGCGCAGTGTCAGCCTTTCCGACGGCCGCCCTTATTTTTTCCGGATTCCATTCTCCGTGATCTCCACCTTTCCCTCTTTCAGAAGATGTCCCACGGCTCTCTTGAACTCGTTCTTGCTCATCTGCATTTTGGCCCGGATCAGCTCCGGAGCCGCCTTGTCGTTGAAGGGAAGCGTCCCGCCGGAGCGTTCGACCGCTTCCATCACCCGTTCCGCATCCTTTCCGATCATCAGATAAGCCTTATCCCGCACGCTCAGGTCCAGCTTGCCATCCTCATGAACGGCGGTCACCCTCGCTTCGATTCTGCTGCCGGGCTGCAGCTGTCCGTACATTTCTCTCGGCGGAATCAGTGCGGAATATTTATCATCCACGGCGACAAACGCGCCGAACTGTCTGCTGACCTCGTAAAGATACCCGGTCACCCGGTCATCCTTTTTATAGGGGCTGTCCGTCCTGAGATAGTGATATATCTTCATCGTCGCGCACAGACGGCCGCTCTTGTCCACATACAGGGCGACCGGGAAGCTGTCTCCCGCCTTCACCTGCATGGTCTGCTCCCGGAAAGGCAGAAAAAGATCCTTTTCCAGCCCCCAGGAGAGAAAAGCGCCCACCTTGCCCGTCTGTGCGACTGTAAGCACGGCAACCTCTCCCACGCACAGAGCCGGCTGCGCCGTAGTGGAAATCAGCCTGTCCTTCGAATCCCGGTAGACGAACACCTCCAGTTCGTCTCCCACCGAACATCCCGCAGGCACCTGCTTTGCGGGAAGCAGCACCCGTTCCTCCGCCCCATCCTGGGGCATACCGGCTTTGGGCCCCACGGCCCGGGGCGTACCGGCCTCCGGTGCGAGATACACTCCGAACTCCACCTTTTTTATGACCTTAAGCTTCTGTCTTTTTCCAACCTCTATCCGCATGCTCAACCTCTTGCTTTTCGTCTGAATTCCACAATCGCATAGGGCTCTCCCTCTTCACTGCACAGAGACACGCCCACCCGGTCCTCCTCCACAAAGGCTTCCGGCACAATACAGTCGTTTAAAAGAGCCGACTTTTTATATTCCGCCCGCATCTGTCCGATCTCAAAGCCCTCCGGCAGATAATCCTGTGCCATGTGGATGTACTGCCCGTTATTCACATGATGATTGCTGTCCAGATGCTGTTTTCCTACAAAAATAGCAGGATGCTTCTCTCCCTCCCGGTCAAACCGGATTTTGCGCGGCTCATAGTTCATGTCCAGCTTCTCTTCCAGCCGGTAGGCATCCACCATTTCCTTCGTAGGTCTCGCCGGTCTGCCCGCTTTCATATCCATCAGCGTCCAGATGGAATTGGCGCGCACAATTTTCTCTCCCGCTTCATCCGCAATAAAAAAGTTTCGGTATCCCAGAAATCCCTTAAATTCATAGGGGAATGTCCCGATGGTAATCCTTTCACACAGCTTCGGGTATCTGTCGATCACAATCTGCCAGTAGGACATCACCCAGAGCATTCCTGCCCGGTTCAGATACTCGATTCCCACACCCAGCTCCTCCGACTGAAAGGTGGAACAGTCCTGAAAATAATCTACGATGGAAGCGATGGAAAGCTTTCCATCCGCATCCAGCTCGCTGTATCTGACCTGTGACTGAAATGTATACATATGTCCTTCTTCCTCATCCTGTTCTGCCGTACACGGCATTTTCATTTTCCGGCTCATCTTCTCTATTATACGCAATGAAGCTGAAATACACAAGATTTATGTTGCAAAGCCGAATACTTCTGCCGGAAAAGAGCCGAAAAAACGGGCCTGAGAACAGGCCCGAAAACAGTTTATCCTTATAGTTACATGTTCCATTGCCTCCATCCGGTTTCTTACCTTCAAAGCCATCGAAGTCTGCACAATGCTAGAGCGTCTCCCGCACCTCCTGCGTGATCTGTTCCCCGCCCTGCTCCATCCATTCCTCCACAAAAGTATCAAAATAATCCAGCCCCTCCTCCCCGGAAATGATACGCAGATAAGCCTTTTTTTCCAGTTTCTCAAGAGTCTGCCACGCTTCTCCCATGGTCTCCGTCTCCCCGGAAAAAATGGGGCTGATCACCGAAAGCTTTTCTTCATCCAGAAGGGAACAGGCCTCGATCCGGGACATATAGGCCGCCCACTCCTCCGCATCAGCCGTATCCGGATGCTCCAGATAGGCCGCGCATTTTTCATAATAGGAATGCTCCAGAATCTGAAGCTCATCCGGGCGCAGTTCTCCGTCCAGCGCGGCTTCAAGCTGCTCATAGCATCGATGGAGCGCATCGCTGTAGTCGATATTGATGGAGAGCGGACGGGCCGTGGAATCCACATTGATCTGAAAATATTTCTCCAGCCCCTCATTTGACGTATCCTCATAGCGCATTTTGTCAAACATGACGCTCGCCATCTTGAACACGATTTCCGGATGTTCAAAATCCGCGCTCACCACCACGTATTTATAGCTGGCCTCCTGATCGTAGTACCTTATCTTCCCATCCTCCGTGGTGGACAGCAGATAGGGTTTCCACTCCGCGTCCGGATTCTCCCGTCTGGCATCCATCAGCGGATTGTTCGGCGCCCACCAGGGTCCGAAAAAGGAGCCGCACTGTCCGGACACCACCAGCTCGGCAATGTTGGTCATATTCCGAAGCATGAAATTCTCATCCAGCACGCCTTCCTCATACAGCCCCCTCAGATATCCCAGCGCTGCCTTCGCCTCCGGCTGTACGGAGCCGTAAGCCACATTTCCCTCAGCGTCCAGCACCCACTGCTTGGGGAATGCATTAAAGGAAGAAAAAACAGGATCCAGCTGAAACTCATAATTGTAGCCGCTCTCTCCCGTCAGGTCTCCGTGACAGACCAGACCGATGGTATTTCCTGCCCCGTTTCCTCCCGGATCCTTTTCCACAAAGGCGCGGATAATTTCTATGGCGTCCTCCACCGTTTCCGGCTCCTCAAGCCCCAGCTCGTCCATCCAGTCCTTCCGGAGCCACAGCAGATTCGGCCCGTCCACGAAACTCGGCTCCGGAAGGGCCATCAGCTTTCCGTCCACCATTGCCGAATCCAGCGCGGACACCTCATAGCTGTCATACATCTCGATCAGCCGGTTGCTGGCGCAGTCCTCAAATGCCTGAGAAAGATCCGCGATCATTCCCTTTCGGGCCAGCTCAACCAGCGTCTGACGATCCTCTATCACCATCACATCAGGCAGTTCCTTTGAAGCAATCGCCATTCTCACATTGGTGGTGTACTGCTCCTCGCTCTCCTCAAAAACATCCTCGTTCTGGATGTTCAGCGCTTCCCGGAGATAGCGGGTGTAAACGTTATTTTCATAGGTATCGCCCTCCGGCATGTTGGAGTTGTTTTCTCCGGTCATCTTTCCCAATGTATAGGTCACCAGAGAGGGATATTTTCCATATGGCGTTAATGCAGCCTCTTCCCAGGACAGATTATCCTCAGTGAAGCAGTCCCGGGATAAATCTTCTCCGGCCGGCTGATCTTGCGTCAGTCCGCTCCCGGCCTGTTCCTCCTCAACCGGCGTTTCTTCTGCAGCGCCGCCGTTTTTCCCGCCCGCCTGCGCGCACCCGCCCAGCATGCACAAAACCATAATCAAACAGAAGATTTTCCGTTTCATCCGCTATCCTCCAGCTCATTTCAGAATACAGACCGACTGCCCGGGCATACAGAGCACATCCTGCATCCGCACGATCTCTTCTCCGTTCAACGTCAGGTTTCCCCGGATTTCCCTTTCTTCCAGCCCGCCTTCCTTCAGGTCGATTTCCGCTTCCTCATCAGAAATATTATATACGATCGCAATGCTGCTGTCTTCCCATGTTTTCAGAATGACCGCCTGCTGCTCATTACAAAGAGCCTCCACCTTCTCCGCCGTTCCCCTTGCGATCTCCGGATTTTCATTGCGGAGCCACAGAGCCCTTCTGTAATAGTTCAGAATCGATGTCTCATCCAAAAGCTGCTCCTCCACGCTTCCGAATGCGGAACCGATCCCCTCATCCGCCCCGGGCGGATCCAGCGTCTGCCCCATTTCATCGGTGTCCGACCAGTACATGGAAAGCCTTTTGTTTTCATCCTTTGTTCCTTTGCTTCGCATGCCGATCTCTTCACCGTAATAAACGAAGGGGCTCCCTCCCATCGTCAGGAGCAGCCCGCCGGCCATCTTGACGTCATTCTCATCCGAGATCAGCGCATTCGCCGTCCGTCCCATATCATGGTTGGTGAGAAAAGGGGCATCGATCCACCCGGAATTTTGGGCGGAAAAATCCTCCTGATACAGGAGTATGGCATCCGCCAGGCTTTCCGCGCTGTATTTCCCTCTTGCCGCCTTAATCAGCTTTCCTTCCGCATCCGCCAGGTCAAAATTGAACAGGGACGGCGTGCCGCTTCCGTAATAATCCGCGATGGTCTTTTCTCCTGCCCAGACCTCCGACACCATATAAAAGTCCGGATTCTGCTGCAGGCAGTAATCATACAGCCAGCGCAGTACCTCCGTATTAAAGGCCGTATCATTCTCCTCATAATGCAGGGCCGCATCCATCCGGAAGCCTTCCGCCCCAAGCTCTATCCAGAAGGAGGCCGCTTTCTCCAGTTCTCTGCGCACCGCTTCGTTTTCCAGTTTCAGGTCCGGCATGCCCGACCAGAAGACACCTTCGTAATACCACTCCGTTCCCGTCACCGGATGGTAGTTTTCATTCTCCTGTTCTCTGGAAAAATGATAATAATCCGCATGCGGGCAGACTTCCCCGTCAATCTCCTCCCCCGCCTCCAGCCCTGCGAGATATTCGCAGGCAGCCTGAAACCAGGGATGCTCCGAGGAAGTATGATTGATGGGCATGTCGATGATCAGGCGGATGTTCCTCTCCCGGCAGTCCTCCGCCAGCCGCCTGAAATCCTCCGTCGTGCCGTACCGCTCATCTACGGCGCAGTAATCCGTCACATCATATTTGTGGTAGGTCGGGGAGGGCATCACCGGCATGAGCCAGATGCCCGTAAAGCCCATGTCCTGTATGTAGTCCAGCTTCTGCGCCACGCCGTTCAGATCCCCGGTTCCGTCCCCGTCCGAATCATAAAAGGAGGAAACAAAAATTTCATAATAGTTCCGGTAATTGTCATCCGGTATGACGATCTCCCATTCCGTCCGCTTCGTTACATCCTCTCCCTGGGACACAGTTTCTTCCGTCCGCTCCGCCATGTCCGCAGTCCCGTATCCGCAGCCGGCAAGCAGCAGGACAATACAGAAAACCGGCAGCAGGCGCGCAAGCCCGCTGCCGGTACTTCTGCCGGATTCCGGTTTCCTTATACCGGGGAAAAGAGCCTGTTTCTTCATTCCGACCTTCTCCATATCCGCTATCCTTTCACAGCACCGCCCGTCACGCCTTCCACATAATACTTCTGGAGGCACAGGAACAGAATCGTCACCGGAATGGCCACCAGCACGCCGCCCGCGCAGAACCGGGTGAAATATCCCTGATAGTCGTTGGTCCATACCCAGCGCTGCAGCGCCACTGCCACGTTGTAGCTGTCGCTGTAGCCGAACGCCACGTAGGAAGCGAACACATAATCACACCAGGGAGCCATGAATGCCACCAGAGCCGTATAGATGATGATCGGCTTCGCCAGCGGCAGGATGATCGTGACCGCAATTCTCGCGTTGGTTGCCCCGTCAATACGGGCGGATTCATCCAGCGCCCGCGGAATCGTGTCCAGATAGCCCTTGCACACATAATAGCCCATGCCGGAGCTGGCCACGGTCACCAGAATCAGGCCGGGAATGGCTCCTTCCTGCGTCAGCCCGAACTGTTTGAGCAGGAAATACAGGCAGATCATGGTCAGAAAGCCCGGAAACATGCCGAGGATGAGCCAGAACTGCATCAGGGCCTGCCTGCCCTTAAAACGCATCCGGGACAGAGCGTAGGAAACGCACAGAACCATGAAGGTATTCAGGACCGCCACAAAGCACGCGATCACCAGGGTATTCAGATACCATTTCACAAACTGGCATTCATCGCTGAACAGATAGGTATAATTATCCAGCGAAAAGGCTTTGGGAATGATATAGCTCACCATTCCGCCATATTCCGTCGCGTAGGAGCGGAAGCTCTGGAATACCAGTCCCACGAAAGGGAAAAGCCAGACGATGCTGATGATGATCAGCACAGCGTAGGTGATTCCGTTGCTGATTTTCCGGTTTCTGCTCCTGGACTGCAGCTTCTTTCCGTTTGTATTTGCCATTATTGAAATCCCTCCTCATCTCTGACCGACGGCAGGAGCCGGTATACTACCAGCGAAATCACCGCCGTAACCGCGAATACCATGATGCCGAGGACGGCGGCCATCCGGTAGTTCGTATCGTTGACGGTCAGCTTATAGAGCCAGGTGATCAGAAGGTCCGTATAGCCCGCACCGCCCGTAAGCTCCATGGAGGTGGGCTTTCCCTGCGTCAGAAGGTAGATCACGTTGAAGTTGTTCAGGTTGTTCGTAAAGGAGGTGAGCAGATACGGCCCCGTCACGAACAGCATATAGGGCAGGGTGATCTTGCGGAACATCTGGAAGGCGTTTGCCCCGTCTATTCTCGCGCTCTCATACAGATCCTCCGGAATGTTCATTAGAATGCCGGTCGCCATCAGCATCATATACGGAATACCGATCCATACGTTGATGATAATGATCAGGATCCGTGCATAGGTCGCGTTGGACCAGAAGGGGATATAATTGCTGATCAGCCCCCACTTGATCAGATAGCTGTTGACCAGTCCGTCATCCGCGAACATTTTGTACACATACAGCAGGGATACGAACTGGGGAATCGCGATGGTCATGACCAGAATGGTTCTCCATAGCTTCTTGAACTTAATTCCCTTTTTATTGATCAGGATCGCAACGCCCATTCCCAGAAAATAGTTCAGGAAGGTTGCAAAAAAAGCCCATACCAGAGTCCAGCCCAGCACGGTGAAAAAGGTGGAGCCAAAGCCTGAAGAACCGATGGAGAACAGATTCCGGAAGTTCGTCAGGCCCACCCAGGTAAACAGGTTGCTGGGAGGCTGATGGTCCGCGTCATAGTTGGTGAACGCGATGCAGATCATGAAAATGATCGGCACGATCACGAACACGAAAACGCCGAGATTAGGCAGAGCCAGCAGTGTCTTGTCAAAATTTTTGTTGAACAGAGACTTCAGATCCTGCATGGAGGTCGGCAGGGGCCTGCCTTCCTTCTGAAGCTCCTGAATCTGTCGGTTCTGACGGATGTTCACCCGCCACAGATAGATGAATGCGATCACAACAAAAACGGACAGGATTCCGTACAGCAGGATCAGGAAGCTGTTGTCCCCGTATACGGTGACCGGAACCACCCCCGTCTTATCCGTGTGCGTCGCCACGGTTCCCAGGGTCGGAAGCTTTAAGACATAATGCGCCCCGAAGGTAACCATAAAATAAATAAACAGAATCTCTGTTGCCAGAAACAGAACGCCGCGCAGCATCTGCCTGTGTACGAGCTGGCCAAAGCCCATGATGAGGAAGGATACTCTGGTGCTCCAGCTTCCCTCCGCAAAGGTTCTTCCGATGTCTGCGATACTCCTGCCCAGCCCTGCGGCCGCGTTCCTGACGATTTCCATACGTTTCTTTTCTTTCGCCATACCTGCCTCCAGAATCATAACGGTTCAGGCCCGCCTGAACCGTTGCCAAGAATCATCTCCCACGGACGGCTTACGCCGCAGGCCGACAGCTGCCGGACTGCGGCGTCACCTTTTCCTTATTCCGCCGCTGCTGCTCCCGTCGCATAGGATTCGCAGGTGGTCTGGAAGTTTTCAAGAACGCTCATCAGATCCTCGTCAGAACTGTTGCTGTAGTTTCCTGCTATGATATCGTCTCCCAGGGAAGTGGCAAGATCCCAGTACTCGTTCGGATACTGTCCCTGAGGGATCGTGTAGGCGAGCTGTTCCGCCAGCGCCGTCAGAGCTTCGTCCGCCTGTACGGCCTCGTCAGCCTGCGCTTCCAGATTGGAAGGGCCCCAGCCCACTTCCTGATAACGGGCAAGCTGTACTTCCGCGCTGGACAGGTATTTCGCAAGATCCATACATACGATGGCTTTATTGGTATCAGTCTGAGGCTTCACGCCCAGCAGCTTGAAGCCGCCGAAGCCGCTCATCTGATACTCCTGTCCGTCCGCCTCAAAGGTAGGCAGCTTCGCGCAGGCGTAATTGTCGCCGAACAGCTCCTTCGCAGCGCCGGAATCCCATGTGCCGTCCACAATTGCCGCCGCGTTGGTCGCATTGCTCACGGAAGAGCCATTGTAGAACGCGGAAGAGGATGCCAGGTTGATCAGCGCCTTCAGCGCGGTAAGACCTTCCTCAGAAGCATAGGTCACGTTCGCGGAGGTAAAGTTTCCTGCGGAATCCGCTTCGTAGGTCAGCTCACAGCCGGTCGCGAAGAAGAATGCGGTCTGATACTAGCCGGAATTGATTTCCATGTAGAAGCCCTTTCCTGCCACCTCGCAGTCCGCGATGATCGCTTCCAGAGAAGAAGGATCCGTCACAACGCTGCTGTCATAATACAGGAAATAGCCGTTGTCAGAGGTGAGCGGGAACGCATAGACCGCGTCGCCCATGGTCGCCGCGCTGACCGCACCGGAGTCGTTGCTGGTGGAAACAAAGTCCGCATAATCTCCGATCACTTCCATCACCGCGCCTGCCGATACCAGTCTGGCAAGCTGATCCTGTGCGAAGCCGTAGATGTCCGCGCCGCCTTCCACGTCCGTGATCATGTTGCTGGCCGCATCGCCTTCGCCCACCGCTTCAACCGTCACGGTATAGCCGGAGTATGCCGGATTATCCTGCAGGAACTGCTCCGCCTGCGTCTGCGTGAAGGACGTCACTTCCTCCGCCACCCAGATCGTGATGTTGCCTGAGCCATAATCCACGTCCTCCGCTGCAGCATCATCCGCTGCCTCATCCGCCGCGGTGTCCGCTGCCGCACTCTCTGACCCGCTTCCCGCCGCAGAGCTGCTGCCCGTTGAGGAACTGCTTCCCGTCGACGAACCCGATCCACAGGCCGCCAGACCAAGAGTCAGCACGCCCGCCATCAAAATTGCCAAAGCTTTCTTTTTCATATTTGCCCTCCTTTTGGTTTTTTCAGGTATGTTTTGATTATAATTGACCAAAAAAAGAGCGTAAATATCAACTATTTTAGATAGATATCAGATTTTTGTGAACCTATACGGATTTCTTCAGACGGACGCGGAAGCCTGCCCCACATGCCCTGTCTGTCAGTCTGCCGGAAAATGAAGACGCATGGTTGTTCCCTTCCCCACCTCGCTCTCCACCGTGATTCCATACTCCTCCCCATAAAACAGGCGGATCCTTTCGTTCACATTCCGCACGCCGTAGCCCCTGGATTCCATACTCAATATTTTCTGCGCCGTATCCGAATCCATGCCAAGGCCGTTATCCTCCACGGAAAACCAGACGCAACCATCTTCCATCCAGCCGCGCACCACAATCCGTCCCCGCTCCCCGGTTTTCGGCTCGATCCCGTGGGTGATGGCGTTTTCCACCAGCGGCTGCAGAATCAGGTTCAGGGATTCACAGGGCAGAATCTCCGGTTCCGTGATGATCTCGTAGTCAAAATCATGGTCATGCATCATGCTCTGGATCTCCAGATAGGCCCTTGTATTCTTCAGCTCATCCTCCACGCGCAGCGTGTTTTTCCCCCGGTTGAGCGCCGTCCGGTAAAATGTGGACATGGCGAGAGTCATGCGGCTGATGTCATCCTCCCCTGCCTCAATCGCCTTCCAGTTGATCAGCGACAGCGTATTATACAGGAAATGAGGGTTGATCTGCGCCTGCAGCGCCCGTATTTCCGCCTCCTTCTGGGTAATTTTTCCCACATAGACCTCGTTGATCAGCGTCCGGATACGCCGGAGCATTTTCCCGAAGCCCCGATAGAGAAGGCCGATCTCGTCCTTCGCTTCGCTGTCCACAGCCACCTCCAGATTTCCCAACTCCACCTCTTTCATCCGTTCCGTCAGCTTCTCAATCCTGCCGCTGACCAGGGCGGAAGTCACAAAATAGGCGACAACAGCCACAACCACGCAAAGCAGCACCGTCAGCACGATCATGACGCTCACCGGGCGCATCGCCTCCCCCGCGATTCCCTTCGGCTGATACAGCCAGATTTTCCAGCCTGCGGCATCGGAGTTTTCCGATATGATCGAGTAAGACGAAGCCTGCCCCTTTTCCTGCTCACGAAGGAAGTCCTGATAGCTCAGACGGTATCCGCTGTTTTCTTCAGAGAAACGGTCTCCCCGAAATATCACATTTCCAGCCTCATCTGTGATGAAGATGCCATATTCCGTCGTAAGAGTCTGCTGATAGGGAGCAAACATGTCATCATAGTCCACTTCAATGCACAGCACATCCCCCCTGCCCTCCCCAGCATCCGTCGGCATGCGCCTGGCGGAAAAAATCTTTTTTCCCTCTTCCTCCACATACCACTCAGCACTGGTGGTTTCCTGCGCTCTCTTATACCATTTCTGATCCGCGACTTCAGAAACAGTTCCTATCGTAGTATCATGCCTGACCATTCCGTTGTCCGTATAAATAGTAATGGTTTTGATTTTGTCATGGAAATATTGGTTCTTTCCTATGTTTGTTGAACAATATTTCCGGATAT